>OGFG01000173.1_pt1 | contig 76903 bp, 127 predicted proteins | sample 1570761 | NCBI WGS metagenome assembly OGFG01 (sample SAMEA2581938, study PRJEB24529) | metagenome | biome: Human gut stool | place: China | collected 2011
AATCCATCTGGATCATGCTTTGCAAAGGCTCTACGATAAATCATCATTGCACGGCTTGGAACTTCTGGATATTTAATCTCGTTCCACTTACCGGCAGACATGAGACTTTCGACAACACCTATCTGCTTTCTCATACTGCGAATGATTCTCTTAAAGTTGTAAACCGGATATCCTAACTTCTGTGCAGTCAGAATTCCTAATTTTCTAGTCTCTGTGCTACTTGCATCAGCAGTTTTAATCCATTTAGCAAGCAGAGAAATTGTTTTGCCCTCATTAAGGTTCTTCAGATCTTCCTCGAACTGATTTTTCATGGTCTTCCACATATCATCTTCCAGTGGCGTTCCAATCAATTCATAAAGATCATCGTATCTTCCAAACACTCCAATCAAATCAAGATTCGGTCTAAGTGATTCTGGATGATGTTCCGCCATATAACGAATAATGGTTCGGAAAGTTTTTCTTTCTCCAAGTCCGCAACGAATATCTCTTGCATAGAAAATTATCTTTGTTGCAAAAAGTTTGTCCTGTGCATACGCTTCTGAGAACAATGTAGTGATTCTATTCTCGTCGGCATCTCTTAATGCACCAATAGTTCCGAATAGATCAAGCCTTGCATCACTTGTGGTATTCAGCGCAACTGCGCCATTTTCGGTTCTTATGAATTTGCCTTCCTCTTTTATTGCGTTTGCAAAATCCATATTCTTCTCCTTTCAGGACACAAGAAATAAAATGAATTATAAAATATTCGCCTAAGATTTTATTTAAGGAATAATTTACTGTAAGTGTCCCATAGTTTTTTCATGATGCTTTTGGTTTTCATAATTAGCAGTTATGTCCAGATGAATTGCTGTAAGCATCACATAATTGCCCCAACAGGATTTGAACCTATAAAATTATTTGCAGTAAAGAACACAGACATGTTCCGTCGGTTTTCCACAACCGACAAACTGGGGCAGTGGGAGAAGATGGAGTCGAACCATCCGAACCACAATGGCAACAGATTTACAATCTGCCCCGCTACCTCTACGGAATATTCTCCCAAAACCCGGGGCTTCCGGGTTAGCAATATGTTTATCGTGTTATGCTTTCCACTAGACTGTTTTATGCTGTGTCAGCCACACAGAGTTGTTTCGGATATTATTATGCCTTTTGGAGCTATTTTATGTTTCTTGAAAACTCCCTTGTCATCAATGCGCGCTTGTGATGGCTTATTGAAACTAAGAAACATTTATCGGACGGGAAATCAGATCAAGCACAAGCCTATGCCGTTACATATCTTTGCTCATTCTGATTCACATACGCTCATCCGAGAGTTTTTTCTTCCCATAAAACGGATGGGTAGCATACGGAAGAAATGGAAATTCTGAGATTCGAACTCAGGACTTCCCGGTTATGAGCCGGGCGTTCTAACCACTGAACTAAATTTCCTGAGTAGAAAATATTACCAGCACCTCAAAGCCATATTTTCTACTGTTGCGATTCTTTGCCACCAGTCGCAACAAAGGCTCCCTTTTTGGTTTTGCTGTCACCTATACGGGAATCCCATCCGGGACGTTTGAAGCCCCTTTGAACAGCTCCGTTGAGCTAGATGGGTATCGGAGGGTCTATGTGAAATAAACCATTGCCAGGTACATGCGTAACCTAGCAAACGGGGCTAGTGGGATTTGAACCCACACATGACGGAATCAAAGTCCGTTACCTTGCCTTTTGGTGATAGCCCTAAAATCTTTCTCCCACTCCGCACCATTACAAAAGCAGGAGAAAGAATTGTGTGTGATATAATTGCTATTTCTGTAATGCAAACAATATATGTGGAGGAAATCAAATTTAATATAATCGACTACAGAAATTTTTTTACACTAAGTCGGATGCAAAGAATATTTGCTTGCGTACCGCTCCACAATCGGGTAAGCGTATCCTTCCGGTTTAATTATAGGTTTAACCCGTTCTATGATAAAAAACGGAATAATCCTCGTAGGAAATGCTAAAAACATATAGTTACCTCGCTGTGCAGATTAATATGGTATTCAGAATGATTCCTAATTCCATCACTGTAAAGAAGAAAATAGAAAACATCGGTATTTTCTGCTCGTTAATTTGCGTCATGAGGAATGCAGCCAACGTTGTGAACACTATTATGTTGATTGCTACAGCGATGATCGTTAATGGTAATCTCATTTTTCCTCTCCAATCATAAAATTAAGTATCTTCTCTGCGATTTCTTCTTCCGGTTCAAATGGCAAGCCACAATAATTATAACGCTCTAAAGCCGATTTTAGGCTTGCTTTGAAGCCGTGGTAAATTTCCCCGTGTTGTAACAGTTCATGCCTTAAAACTGAAATTGCATCAGTAATTGATTTAGAAGTGAAACTGATTTGTGCCAAGCACTCCATTTTAATATCCGGCTCTGCCATCATCTCGAATACAAATGTCGGAACCTCGTCAACAGAAACATGAAAATCCACTGATTTCACTCTTGGAATCGTTTTACCATCAATAAGGCATTTAGTTCCAGCCCAATCATACGGTTTAGGGTTCACAATTCTTACAACAGGCATCTACACATCCCCTTTCTTGTGCATTGCAATACGCTAGAAGATGTTCTGCAATCTCTCTGAGCTGATTTGGGTCGTATTTCGGGCAAGTTAATGGTCCTTTATCCCCTAAATCAACACTTGCTTCGGCATTAATCAACATAGTCGCTACGTCAATCGGTTCATCTGGAAGCATCAAATCGTCCTGGTTCTTATGTACTCCCATAAAAAGCTCGATTCCATCCGCTTTCACTAGCATGTAATCGTGAACTTTATCGAAGTCCGGTGCTTCCTCTGTAATAACTGCTTTTCCGTTTTCTACGTACACATAATAAACTTTTTCATTTCTATTCATTCGTTTCGTTCCTTTCCAAAATCGCCTTTTTTATTTTTGAAAAATTTTTCGAGTATCGACATTTACCTACCTCTTTCGAAAATATTCTGCCAGGGCTTCACGGGTGATCTGTGATACGCTTTTGCCGGTTCGGTTTTTCTCAGCTATGAGTTTTCGTTCTAGCTGGTACGGAATACGAATTCTGATTGATTCGCCCTGAGGATTGCTATAGGTTTTTCTCATATTGTCACACCGCCTTTCTCGGACGGCCTTTCGCCATTTTAGGAGTATTCAATGCTTCTTCTACAGTCATGCCTTTTTGATTATGCCTATAATTAAATGTTTCTACAGAAATTCCGTATTGCTTACAAATATCAGATTTCGGTACCATTTCCCCTCCGAACAAAATCATCGCCGTCTTTTTCTTGTTTTTTCGTTTCTTCCATTCGGAAGGAGGTCTTTTATTTTTCTGTTGTTCAACATTAGTAATCCATCGGCAATTGTTGGGTTCATAATTTCCGTTTACGTCTATTCTGTCAATCGTGCATTCTCCAAACGGAGCGTTTTCATCATATCCATGTTTATAGGCCCATTCTTTGAATATCGAATAGTCATGCCATTCATCGCATAATTTAATTCCACGTCCGCCATAATTGTAATAGTTAGAAGCAGTAATGGACTCGCATCTTCGCTTTATATCCTGCCACACATGATACAGGCGATCATTACTTCCACCATGGGTTCGGCTAGAATCACTATGACGACATCCACAACTTTTTACCATCCCTGAAACTAATTCAATCGGTCTTACGTTCTTAATATTCCCACAATCACACCGGCATTTAAACCTTTTAATTTCACCAGGATCATTTATTCCTATCACCGTTAGGAAACCAAAATGTTTCCCGATATAAGTTCCATCGTATTTAATATTCGAAAAATGTTTATGGCACTTCTGATCTTTCCACTTCCCTGCATGCATCATGCTAAAAGAAACATCTTTAAATGCTCCGCATTCTCTACAAACCATACGAATCTTAATAGGATTCTGTTCTATTATTTTTGAAGCAGTGTAATCTCCATACTGTTTCCCTATTTCGGATTCAAGTAGGTCTTTTTTAATTTTTCGAGATTTTTCAAGCTCTGCATTTCGTCTTTTCTTTCGACATTTAGGACATGCCTTTATAAGTTCACTCCATTTATTTCTGCCTTTTATCATTCCTCTCTGGATTTCATTTCCGCATGTAACGCATTTAAGTTTAACTACTCTGGCTTTAGTATATGGATTGTATGAAATATCAATAATTTTGTAGTCACCATTTACTGTGCCAATACGCTTTTGATAAGATTCAATCATTTGAGAAATATTTTCTTTGCTAATTCCGTATGAAACTAACTCTTCTACGCTGTTCATCTTCGGACACTCCTTTAACTTAACTTCTGAGTTATTAAATTTCGAATGATTTGTGAAATACTCAGCCCTGTTTGAAATGATTCCCTTTCAAGTTTTGCTCTCATATCATCAGTGATACGAATACGAATTGATTCACCTTTGGGATTGTTAGTTGGTCTTCCTTTTGGCATATTGTATCTCCTTATTATGTAGGACAAAAGTAATAAATCAGATTTACTCAGATCACTCATTAGGCCGTTCGGGGCATCCATATACACCCCCCCTCCCGGGTCTGTCTCTGGTGACGCTGACCGGGCAACCCTTTGCCCCATGGGTTCCCGTTGTCCCGGTCTAAACGCTGCTTTTCGGATGCCTTTGGCAGTGATCAAGGAAATTATAATGCATATCAATTTTCAGAATATTACATCTATTTAATAAACACTTGTTTTTTAAATAGACTGCTATACATCATGCACAAATTCAACTGTTATATATGTGCATGTTTACTAAATGTTGCCATGTCTACCGCTTTTCGGTCTGTTTGTTCGTCCTCTGCGTACATTTCAACAATCTTGTGTACGTTCCACGCTGTTATAACTCCGGCTTTTCCATCTCTGGAAGCTCCAGAACATCCTTGTACTTGTCCGCGATCTGCTGCGCTGTCTGCTGTGGTATGCCCTGTTGCTGTCCTGCTGGAATTGGTGCTGTTTCCGCCATGCCATAAGCTACTTTGCAAGCAAATATTAAGTTAGCATTCGTGCCGTCCTGGTTGTGTAGCTTATCCAGTGCAAAGGCTCCGCACGTTTCTTTCCATTTTTTCACCGTTATGCCATGCGTCGAGGCGGTTCTGTAGTCTCCGTTTGCCCAATCACTAAACGTCATGTTGTTAATTCCAACCAATATCCCAAACATCTGTAACGTAGGTGATATACTATATCTACCACATACACGTATATATATATTAAATATACTGTCTAATAGTTCTATGTCATTATTGCTTGGTTTCTCAATATGATCAGCAATATAGAAAAACATATCAATACGATTGTTAGCTATATCTTTCTTATACTTTTCTATACTGTCGTAATCTTCTTGATGTATACATAATACAGTGTTGATATACTCATCTACCAATAACCATATTTTGTTTTCGTATACCTCTATATTTTGGGATGCTGTTATAGTATTTGAATTCTTCACTGTATCACCTCACTTTATAACGTTAATCTATTAAATCATTATAAATAAAAAAATCCGGTCGGCTCTGGTTCGTTGTCCAGTAGCTAACCGGTTCAGTCCTCCAGCGGTTCGTTCTCGCTTTCGGTCTGTATCTGTATCTCTATTAACAGTATTAACATACAAGTTGTTGTTCTGTCAACTATTTATTTAAAACTTTTAGTCAATCTCATAAAACAACATATACTATATCTATGTATATTATATATACTATATACAATATTATATTAATCAACTCAGCCTCTGGAATCTAGGAAGGGACAGGGAATAACTATAATTATAGATATTCATAATCCATAATATTAATATATATAATATTATAATAGGGCGTTTTGAACACACAAAAAGCCAGACCTTCCGGCATCTAATCCGGTGTGATCTGGCTATATTTTTTTCATATTTAGTTACGATTCCGCTTTGTCAGCCCTGCCCCTTCCTGAGTTCCGTCGGCTTCGTTATATCGAACATAACAGAATGATTTCAAAAAGTCAAGCAAAAAATTGTCGTTGACTTTTTGACGATATTGTGCTATGAATAATTATGTCAGGACTTCGGCGGCAGTTCTGTACCTGTCCTAAAAGCCGCCACAAAAAGCATGATATAAGCCCCTTGGAATTTGCCAAAGGGCTTATTATTATTTATTGTGATACTCGTAAGCTTTTTTGAAATAAGTTTTCCCATTTACTGCAATCGTTTCCTTTTTTTCTGCCGGTGTTAATGAATTCCAAAATTCATTAAACTTTTTCGCTTCTTCAATTTTTTGTTCAGAAATAGTATAACAATCAACAATAGTCCGATCCGTATACTCTTTTCTTTTTTCTGCCTCAAATTCAGCGCATTCTTTTTCTGTTCCGCTGAATAATACAGTTTTTACAAAACTTGGCGCCCCATGTAGCCCTACATTGCGGTTTTCGATTACATAATATTTCATTTTTTGCCCTCCCTTTATTGTTTGGGGCGATTGCTCGCCCCGTTTCCGTTATGCTTCGATGTCTTTTTGTGTGTCCTCTTTTAACTCTCTGACCAACTCAAGAGCTTTTTCGGATTCGCCATTTTCAAGATATTTTTCGATCTTGTTAATGACTCTTAAAAGTTTTCTTGCATATGCTACAAATTCCTTCATATCTTCCATATTTTCCCCTTTCTATAGCCTATAAGGTTTTACTTCCTTACAACTATAATTATAATATAAGTGCATTATATTGTCAATATTATAAGTGCATTATTTTTTATATTTTTCCATTCTCTCAAGTTCTGCTGCAACTACTTCTTTTATGAAAGTATTTGGCTTTTCAATTCCAAGTTTTTTCATTTTGTCTTTTGTGCCTGCTGGAAATATTATATTTATACGATCATTTTTTCTTTCATATTCTCTTACGGCTTTTCTTTGTGCTTCGGTTGTCTTTAATTCTTCCATATATAAGTCCTCCTTTTTTATAAAAATAATATCATAAGTGCATTATATTGTCAATATTATAAGTGCATTATTTATTTTGTACAATTCAAGTCCATAATATAAGTGCATTATTGTTGAATATTCCATATTGTATAAGTGCATTATATATGCTATTATAATATCAACGAAGGGAACACAAGAAACAAACAACCGGACCGACTGAACCACTCAAACCAATGAGGACATAAGATACCGGATCCGATTAATTGAAAAATTCTAGTTCGCGGATGACTAAATAAAAAAAGCCGGCTGCACCCTACCAAGACGAACAGCCGGCACCCAACAAAAAAACGAAAGGTAGCCCTATTATAACAGGGGCAAGGGTAAAAAGCAATGAAAAAAATTAATACATTAGAAATCAGCGCCAAAAGATGGTTTCAGAAATCTTATGGCAATACTTACCACGTTGTAAAGGCCGTAGTTAACGAGGAAGAAGTTGTTATCTCTGATATCTGTTATGGATATGATAACCACTTCTTGACTACTGCCGCCAATCTGCTGCGCAATAAAGGTTATGAAGTGCCAGAAGATAACGGAAAAGCTTACGCTATGATGGCAAAATTTCCGTGCACTGTGGAAGATGTAAAGAGAAAGAAAGACTTAACTTTCTAATGGGGGTGTTGATATGAATAACAAATATTTAAAACATCTTAATTGGGCGGTCTTTACAATGATTGACCGTTCCACACAGGACGACCAAAAAAGTAAGATCAACGTTGCTGGGGCTTTTAGTTATCCAAGCAACGCGGAAGACTTTATAAAAACTCTTCCGGCCGGTCATAAATGGTATATTTTAGATTTTGACCGCTTAGAGCGCTTTGAAGAATTTTACAACTATGTGCAGGATATCAACAAACAATATGGAGACTATGCAATATTCCATATAAATGACGGGGGATTTACTGTTGACGAATTAAATTGTTTTCGTCATATCCTTGATATCTGGACAGATACAAAAATTAAATAATTTCCCTCCGGCGGCGGTCAAGCCGTAGTCCAAACGTAACCGCCGGATTTCAAAAAAATAGAAAAAGAGGTAATAAAACTATGACGCAGAAAGAATTAAAAGAAATGTACATGAATATTATTAAAACAGAGGTCTGGGAAGATGAGCGCATGCAAAATTTTGCAAAGAAAAAATGTGCTTATGTGGTTCAATTTTCAAATGGAGATATTACAGATATTGAAAAACCATCTATAGAAAAGGACTTTTGTTTTGGTGCTGGTTCTTATGGTACTTGCACCGACGAAGAAATGGAAGCCGCTGAAAGCATGGTAGCATTAGCCAAAAAAAGTGAGCAATATTTTAAAGGCCAAAATCTAAAAAAGATTGATTCTAATATAGAGGATCTCGAAAAATGTTTGAACGGTTATGAATACGAGTGTTATACATACACTCATTATACAGGGCAGCCAGACGACAGCAAATTAAAGGCTTTTACGGTGGTGAAAACCGGATATAATCCAGAATTTACCCCGATGCGTTGGATTAATTGCAAGGATATAAAAAAGCTTGGCGCGGACGATATCCAGAAAATTATTGGCGGTTTTAAAGAAGTCAGAAAAGCATTTGAAAAACGAATTGATACATATTTAAAAAGGTATGGAACAACAAAAGTAAATGCTTGGTCGTATATCCGTGATTAACAGACCGGCAAGCGTACCGGGGAGCATTTCCCCGGCGGTCTTTTAACAAAAATTAAGGAGGATAAGAAAACATGATTAAAATCGATATGTGGTACAACGACAAAAAAGAGCAGGTGACCGGGCTTGATATCTGGTTCAATGATTTGGGTTGTTTTTATTCTGGAAATCTTCGCATTTTCGGAAAAATCGTAGGTGACTACTACGCCGACAGTGTGCAAGAAATTTGCGAAGCGTTCCCACATCTGGAAAAGAAAATAAATGCTTGTTTAAATTAGGCGTAATGGTTTCCGTCGGGTTCGATTCCCGGCAACGCCTTTTATTTTAACACCCGGCTCCCATGGGTACAGGGAAGAAAGAAAAGATATGAAAAAGAAAATAAGTTATATCGCTGTACAGGTGACAGAGAATGGAAAAAACTATGCTTACGCCGTCAAGGTTTCTGAAAGTGATAACTTGCTTTCAAAGCTTGAAATAAAAGGCATCACAGCAGCGAACCTTTGCGGATCCAGGAAAGAAGCTGAAGAAGTTGTTGCAACCTGGAACAAATGTTTTAAAAACAACGGTTCGTATATGTTCGGGGAGGTGTTCTGCTAATGAGCGAAAAAATAATCGAAATCAGAAAAGCTACGCAAAAACAAACCATCACCGCTATAAAAAGCGGTGATTTTTCAGAAGTCGAAAAAATAGAGGATACCGCACGCCAGGAAGCGGCAAAGGTTTTTCTTGCGGTCGCTTCCGGTTCTGTGCCGCTAATCTGGTACGACTTGCCGCCGGTGCGGTGTCAGTCTGGGACGGTGTCCGTGATGCGGTACGCGCTGCATAGATCACCAAAAAAGCAGATCATTTGCAACTTTCTTGCATGGAGATTAAGAACGGAAGCATCATTCCGACATCTGACCGTCAATATAATATCACTGACGGCGGTTTTTCTGAGTTCTTTCAGGGCTTGCCCCGGGTCGCACATATAAACTATTTAGAGCGGTAAAGCGCTGCTCTTTTTCTCGTGCCCTGCATCCACTCCGGGCGACGTTGATTCGTGACCTGTGCCGGGCTTCCTGCTGTAGTGCCTTTTATACGGCTTTTAACAGCTTTTAACTGGCTTGTAGCACATTTTACCGCATACGGCTGTAAAATCGTTTCTAGGCAGTTTTATGCAATCAACCAAAAGGATTGACGGCAAAATATAAAGGGCGTATTATGGTTATATATGTCAATGGGATAACTGCCGACTTAGATTCTGTCCAGTTTATGCAGCTGTTGTCGGTTTCGCTATCCTTGTAAGCGCTTATTTGACGTTTTACAGCCACTTATATGCTTACATGTGTATTTTATCAACTGTAATTATTGAATTGATTCTAGGCATATTTACGAGTTTTATAATAGCATTGGCTTATTATATTGTATCCCGTTTTACTGCTTTATAATGTTTTAACGTTGTATTTTGACTTTTAATCCGTTTTATATCGTTGCCCGATAAAGTATAGGCTTATGCCATTCAAATTGATTTCAGACGCAATTACGCAATTAATTACAATGTTTCTAGTATGATCGTGTGCATCGGATGGCGGCATATTTTGCCGCGGGTATATTCCTTGATGCATCATCACTTTACTATGAAGTCTCACGAGTACTAATTTTTACAGACATTCAAAAAGACCCGAAGCATGGATTTTGAACGAAAAAAATCATTTTTCCATGGATACGGGTCGTTTTATAATTTTTATTTATTTGTAATTTTGTACAAATATTTTTATAACATCTATTTTGGGACTGTGGAAAATGTAAAATTATTTCAATTTATTTAGATGATCTACTTTACCAGTGCTTCTTTTCTTCTTTATTGCGGTTCCACTCTTCATCCTCTGTTCTCGTTCTTCCTGTTTTCTGGTCTTCGATTTCTTTCTCAATGAGTTTCCAGTACTATACCCCATATTTTCCCTCCTTATCCTTGATCTTCTGACTTCTGGTCTTGAAATTGATGATGTCCACGTCCGTATTGAGTTCAGGTGGTATTTTCCCTACAACGATAACTCGCAGTGGCTCTATGCGCCTTTCCATTTCTTTAAAGCCTATACAGAATTCTTCTCTGGATGCTCTGGATTTAATTCTTCCATTGGTGCAACATGCTACGGTGCTTCTTTTTGGCACACCATCAAAAGCCCAGTCATAGCAATACTCTGGCGGTATGCTTACGTTCGGAATAACTTTAATTCCGTTCATGCTGAGATAATGAGACAATGCATGATTACGGTACTTCTGATAAATATTCATTGCAAATGGCATTCCATTCTCTCCCACCGCCATGGAAAAGTCAGGGCCGATCACGCTATGGAAACATTTTAAATGTTCCAGGTATCTGTCTGGATTATTCCAAATTTTTTCAAATTCGTAGTCGTGGATGTAGAAATTCACCGTCAGCTTGCGGTGATTCTTAATCTTCAAACTGAAACTATCCTTGAAATCAACCGTATCTTCTCCCGGATGCCCTGTATATCTATCTAACATCGGCATCTGATATTTTCCGTCCAGTTCTGCTCCTATAATCATGTATTCTCTCATTACATCATATGCGGTATGACTATCTCCTAATGCTTTCATGCTTCGTTCCTCAATCATTATTACTGCGGTTTCGCTCCTTAAAATTTACTCTTTAGTAATTAATCAAAAAGCAAAGAAATATGTGTATTTTACGGGCTCTTTGTGTCCCGGAAAGCTGCGTAAAGCTCTGTAAAATGTAGTGCTTCGTTCCGTGAATATGGGGTTAAATAAGTTCACCGAACAACGCATACTTTTTCCACTAACAAATGACATTTCTGTCGTAATTCCATCTTTCAAATAAAATACCAGCTTTGCTTCTTTTTCGCCTATTGGATTAACAACTATTTTTTTCAAAAAACTGTCTACAACTGTCTTGGTTATGTCGTCCGGGCTGATTCCATCAAGCTGTTTTATGGAATGTGCAATTGCTCTGATTTGGTTTTCTATCGGAACAATATCATCCTGTATGGTTGACAGTTTTTCGATTTGCTTCTTGTATTCTTCAATTTGAGCTTCTAGTTTTTGGCTCTTTTCAATGAATACAGCATCACTAATAGCTCCGTCCAGATTGTATTCCAGTAGCTTATCACTTTTGCGTTCAGCGACATTTATTTGCTTTTCGAGTCTTTTAATTTCAGTTGATGCATCTGCCTGGTTCATGGATGAATGATATATTTTAATGAACTTTTCGGCAATTTGTTCAATATCACCAGAAGATTCACGAATTAATTTCGCAATAACTTCTCGAAGTTCTCTGTCATCAATGTAAAAAGAATCACAGCTTGCAGCACCTTCTTTTATTTTCTTACTGCAAACCCATTTAACATCTTCTTTTCCTCGAAGTGTTCTTTGTTTAAGCCAATATGATGCGCCGTCATTTCCGCAAATAAGCATCCCTGTGAACACATTTTCACTCTTTTTGATAGATGTTCTACGGGTTTTTACAATCTCGCCACGTGCATCAATATATTCGTTTGCTTTTTTCCACACTTCTTCGTCAACGATTTGTGGAACATGGCTTCCGTCATCTTTAAACATCACCCATTCTGATTCTGGAAGAAACTCCTGCTTTTTGGTGAACATATCAACAATCTTAACTTTACCACCGGCATAATATCCTTTATACTTTGGGTTTCTTATAATGTGGCGAATAACATTCCTGTCGATTTTACCGCCTTTGTAATTGCGATAGCCCATGTTGTATAATTTTTTTTCTAATTGAGGCGTTGTCCATTCACCGGATGCATAGTCTTCAAAAATCATTCTAACCATTTGAGCTTCAGATTCATTTATCGTGAGTTTTCCGTCTTTTTTGTCGTACCCGTAAATCCTAGAGTTCCCAAGGACAACCCCGTTTTTAATAGATTGCTTGTGTCCAAATTTAACACGGTTAGAAAGCTTTCGGACTTCATCTTGTGCGACGCCAGCCATGATCGTCAATCGAAGTTCGCTGTCTTCATCAATGGTGTTGATGTTGTCATTCTGAAACCACACGCATACGCCCCAAGAAAGCATTTGCCTGGTATACTGGATACTGTCAAGTGTATTTCTGGCAAAACGCGTGATCTCTTTTGTGATAAGCATATCAAATTTCCCGTTCTTTGCATCTTCAAGCATTTCTTTGAACTGCTCACGATGTTTGGTTTGTATGCCAGATATGCCATTATCAATATATCCTTTAGCAAACTTCCAGTTTCTATTGCTTTTAATGAATTCTTTATAATACTGGGTTTGGTGTTCAATGGATACCTGCTGGTCTTCGGAATCTGTACTTACACGAGCGTAAAAAGCAACTCGTAAATTCAAATCATAAATAGAACGGGTTCTTAGCCTTTCTCTTGTATGGTATATGTTCATTTCGATTCTCCTTCAAAAAGGAGCGAAACCATTTATATTATACTCCATACAATGATTTCGCTCAATGCTTTTTAACATTTATTTATTTGCGTGATGATTTTTGTATATACTTCTCGACTTATTATACCTTCATCATATAATCTCTTATTTATAATCAGCATGACTATCTTATCGGTCACATGACATCCCTCCTAATTCACAAAATCAAAAATATTCATCTGTCCTTGTATTTCTTCTATTTCATCTTTTGTAAAAAATTTGCAGGCTGTCCAATTTGGATTCCAGTCAGTATCCAATTCGTAATTTAAGCATTTGCATCTTTTGACGTTTTTAAACATCGCGCATTCAAAGCATTGATGTTCATAGTTCGTACCGCCCGAACGCTTGTACATTTCGCTGATTCTTCTCATAGGCTGATGTCCTTCCATAATTCCGGGCATCTGGCAAAGTCATGCTCGCATTCTGTATATATGATGCATTTGTGGCAATCATGCCTACCAATTTGCTTTGCGTATTGTCGTATTACTTTCCTACATATAAGCACCAGTTCTGGCGTGATATCTAACTTTTCGTCTTTGCCCTCCATACTTTTCTCCTTTTCTTTGTTGCTGCATATTCAAATTTGCCTTCTTTTATGCAATCTCTTGGGTCACATCCTCGACTATGGCCGACCACAAAAATATAATCGCACGGTTGCATTTTCCCTGATGTACCGTTTGATTTCGGATAGAACCTACAATCTATGCACTGACGATTAGTCAAATTCTGAATTTCTTGTGGTGTCAATTTTTTCCACGGTTTACGCTTGTTTTCCATTTTCACCGCCTTGAATCTTTTTGATAAGTTCCTGTTTCATTGCGTCCGCTATGTGTTCCCTGACTGATTCTTCAGGAAAAGGGATTTCCAATGATCGCTCTAAAATTCTGTTCGTAATGCGGTCATCATATTTCAATCGGGAAATAGGATAATTACTGGTGAAAATTGTGGTTTTCTTGTCCACATACCGACCATTGATGATTCCGTAGAATTTTTCATTAATCCAATCTTTCCCAGATTCCGCACCAAAATCGTCAATAATCAAAATATCCGCATAAGTCAAATCACTAATCAGCTTATTCTCTGCGTTTTTTCCTCGTTCTCCCCATGTTGACTTTATCTCATCAAGAATTTTTAGGGATGTTGTGAATTTTACCGATTTCTGATGCTTTTCTATCATCTCATTTGCCATGCTACATACAAGTCTTGTCTTTCCAGAACCTTTAGTATTTGAATATATGTACAGCCCAATTCCCTGTTTCTGCATCTGTTGGATATTTTCGAGCCAATATTTAACAGCTTTTGCCGCCTGTATGAATATTTCCTTACTTTCTGGAAGTTGATACACGCTGCTTTTCATATTTGAAAATCTGCATTCCTTGTACATATCCGGCATTTCAGCAAATTGCAGCTGGTTCTGCAAAATCATCTTCTTTCTGATTCCGCAATGGCATTCTTCGCAATATGGAATGCCATTATCATCCCTTGACCATATCCAACCAGAACCGCCACAATCAGGACAATCAGTCTGCAAATGGAGTGTCTGAGATTTTGCTTCCTCCGCATTGTTCAAATGGGATAAGCGGTTTGACATGTCTTTGAGCTGTTCTAGTGGTTCCATGTTGCCCCTCCTTGTTGTAGTTTCCTTCCAACGTCTTAAGGAAATTATTTGGTTTAACAAACCAGTCAAATGTTATCATCCAACCTCTGTTATTCTCTCCTCGAAGAAAATCACTGTTACGGACGTTGTTGATTGCATTAAGAACTTCATCAATTCCGTATTCGCGGATTCGCCCTTTGAGTAACTGATATCTTTTTGATGATGGTTTGATATCACGTATCGGATTGATGCCAACTTCCTGTAATTTGTTCCATTCCTCGATGACACGTCGGGCATCAGTCTGACATATAGTATCTAAAGATACTATTAATTTATTATCTTTCTCTTTATCTATATCTTTATCTATATTTAAACCTTTATCTGAGTGCGTCTTTGTTGCGTCTTTGTTGCGCCTTTGTTGCGTCTGCCGTCCAGAACGTTCTATCAGCCGAGTATCATCAATCGGATTCCCACCCGTCAAAGAGTAACTACCGTTATCCTTTAAAAGCAACATTTTCTTTTCGTCTGTATATGACGTTTCAACATACCGATCTCTTGACAATGTGTTATGCATTCGCCAGTGCTTGATTACTATTACACCGTCTTCAAACGTAAGAACGAACCTTTTTGCAATCAATAATCGCAGATCATCTTCGCTTGCTCCTGTGATTTTCATTATCCTTTTTGGGTTTCCAATAAATCCATCATCGTCAGCCCTCATATTCAAATGGAAATATAAGCATTGCGTTGTTGCCGGCATATCCAAAAATGCGTCACTGTCAACAATTTTCATCGTAAACATTCGTTTCTGTGCCAATTCTAAAATTCCTTTCTCCAATTCCTGGTTTTTCAAAAGTGTTTATTTTAATTCAACTTCAATTCCATTGATTTTCACTTCTCCATTTACCGGAATTACAAGAGATGGAATGCCGTTTATTTCTTTCAGTTCAATCAGAGCAATTTTATCTGGCTGGATGCAGATTGTTGCATCTGGTGTTACAATTTTTGCAGTTTTTGAATTATGAATATTGTCAAGAGTAACAGGCTCATTGCTGAAATACATTTCCCAGTTTTCTTTAAAATCCGACAACTTCTCGTCTGGAACTCCGCAATATCCAAAAATCTGTTCCATTTCATCACATGACACGGTTACCATCTCCGGGCTGTCTTTCTTCTGTTCTCTTACTTCCTGCAAAGATTCAACCAGACTTTCCGCGAAATTGAATGTTGTATTTCCTTCGAAATTGTCCATGATAAAATCTGAAAAGACATTGATCTCGTTGCCGGGTATACGGGGAATTGGCGTGCCAAGAACATTTTCAATGAAGTCGGGATGAATATTCTTTATGTTTTTGTTGAAATACAAGGTTCCATGAATATCAGTGCTTCTGTCATTGAATACAGGAAATAAGAATCCTGTTTCTGGTCTTGAGACTACCCAATCACGAATTCTGTCTTTGATGTTATTTTCAGCCACATCATAGCTAAGCCCAGCCTTTGAAAGATTTACTGGACAAATGCTGCAGAGAATGTGGTCGTAGATCTCATCGGATGCATCAAACATTTCCTGACCATCGGAAGATTTACCAGGAATGTCATAAACAGCGTGGATCAGGATTATATAATAATTCTCACCGTAATCATAATTTTCAATGATTTTGTCGTAGAATTCGTCCAAAAGTTCATCATTTTTAAGCTTACTTGCTCTGATCCGCATAAGAAATTCCTGTGTTCCACCCTCTTTTTCCTGTGATAATGGAAAATCAAGGTTTATAAGGTTTTTTCCAAGTCTGCCAGAAATGGTTTTCTTGAAAATGTCAAAATACTTAAACATTTCTTCCTCTGGAAGAGACAGGAATGCTTCTTTAATTTTGGTTTTCTTATTCTTTTCTGCGTCTACATAACAACCACAAATGCGTGTGATTGTGCAATTGGCTGGAGTAAACTGTTTCTTAATTTCTGCGATTTCTTTCTTATTCATTCTTTTCCATCCTTTCTGCTTCTCTCGCTTGTTTCTTCTCAATCCACTTATTAATTTTATCTTCGGAAATCATATACATTTGCTTTAGCATTTCGATGCAGATCAACACATCTGCAATTTCTTCTGTCATATTATCACGGTCGATTTTTCCACGTTTTTCCTTACTGATTGCTTGTATCAGTTCCGCACATTCTTCCATACAGACGGTTGCCTAAATTTCTGCTCCGTAATGGTCAACGCTTCTAGCAATAACGCTTTCGTCAATGTCATTTGTCATCTTCTTCACCCCAATCTAATTTCTGACCACACTTATTGCAGTAAAAATCCGACTTATAAAGTCCCTCTCTATTACAAACCGGACAATCACCTTTTGTCGTATAATATCTGCCTGAAAAGTCAAGGATAGTCTTTATATTTTTAGGCTTCTTTGGAATCTGCTTATGTAATGCATTCATTGCTATTGCAACTGCTTTATCGAGATATGGAGTCGGTCTATCATCATAATGTATTCTAAAATGATCTGTTAATCTTTCAATAGCTTCTCTCTCATCCACAATATTCCTCCTTCACTAATTCAAAACAATCTTCTTTCCATTTTAGAACATTATGAAAATCGAACGAACTATATCCTACGTGGTAATAATCCTCGCCAACTTTCTTATATTTTAATTCAAAATATGGCTTGTCATCTACGATTCTAAAAATCTGTTCTAATTCCGTTACAATTTCCTTTTCGACTTCAACAGGAATACTTGCTTTTTCCATTTTGTTAATCCTCCGCTCCAAACATTTTTCTTAAACTATGCTGATAATTTTTCACTGTTCGTTCAAGAGTGCTATAAGCCGGCCTCAGTGTGCATCTTTCTTTGTACCCGTCACATTTAGTTCCGAATAGAATAGTGTTTCTAGATATACCGTCTTGACTAGCGCAACATTTATTCATTCTTCATCTCCTCCAACTTCTTCTCTATCGGATTAATAATCTCATCTAATACCTGCTGCCCGTAATTTTCTTTCCAGAATTTTTCTCTTTTCCAAAATGGAACTTTTTTAACTTCACCTATTAAATCAATACACGCCATAGCTGTCAGCATTCCCCAACATCCATCACATGCTCTTTCGTTGCACCAGTTTACAAATTCTTTAAATTTCATTCTTGAGTTCCTCCAACTTCTTCTCAGCTTCCTCACGTGTGAGAAATACTATTCTTCCAATATCTTCTAAACGGTAGCAACTTTCTCCCATATCTTCTTTACCTATTGCGTCAAACCTTACAGCACGTTCATTTTTGTAACAGAGAAAATGAATTTCTGAAACAGTCATTGGAATAATCGGTTGCTTGGCTCCGGCATTCACTCTATAAACCGTGTCTCCAATCTTACACGGCAATCTCACAAGCAAGCCCTGTTCTTCTAAATCTTCATATTCTGCAAGTTTTTCTAAAATCATTCTACAATGATGTGCATTCATTTCGCATGGTTCAATTTTTAAGCCCTGATCTTTAAGCCAAATCATCTTATCTGATTTTTGCGTTAATCTCTCCATCTACTTCACCTCACAAAAATATATTCTTTTCTTCGCGCTTTTTCGCGCATTCTTTGCAAATAAAAATTGCTTTCGGATGCCTAAAACAGCTATCATTAAGTATCGGATAATCAGGTTCATACGCTGTGGTTTTCCATTTGCCGCAAATATTGCACTTTTTCACAGTTTCGTTTATATTTATTGTCATGCATTATTCTCCCCTTGTAATCTCATCAATTTGCCATTATCAATCCGCTTTGCCTTGAAAAGAATTTCTCTCATTCAACTCCACCACCTTCTAAGATTTTAATAGCATAATCTATAGCTCTGTTCCATTCCAAGTCCTCATCATTGGAAACAACACGAAATCTGTCCATAAGCGATTCCGTAACTTTGTCCACATCAAAAACTGTCGGCTGTTCGTCAATAACTGCACCTATTGCAAAATCCATATCCGAATTTCCAAGAGAGTCAATTATTTTGTCTGCATCAATCAGTCTGCTCATATTCTATTCTCCTAACTGTTTTAAAATTTCTTTTGCGATTTTATTACTTTCCTGCATGGAAATTCCCCATCCATTATATTTTCTGTGGCATTCATCACAGTTCCATTCACCATTATCGCTTTCTTTAATTTCGCTATTGAATCTGCAATTATCGCAATACATATGATCGAGAGTGCTATAAATGATGCTTGCAATATCGTCTTGTTTGCTATTAGCATCGTCTACGTGTTTCTGTCTAGTTAAATATTCAAATGCTCTCAGCTCATTTTTTCCAACCCATTTAATCCATGCACCGCAATCCCCACAATACAATCCTGTGTTATTACCAACTTTCTTGACAAAAAGATTTTTACTATTACACTTTGGACATCTATATTCTTTCATTTTGCATCCTCCCACACTCCCAACAACCGCATTCTCTCATACAGTACAGCGACGGTCTTGCGCCTGTATCCGTAGAAGTCTTTCGGATTCATCGGGATATATCTTTCTTTGCTGATTTTCCTGTAACTTTTCCGGTGTAGGATATTCTCAATAACCATATCCGCTATCACCGTGTTCTTCGGGCAAGCTGACAAGGCGGCACCGGTAAGCAGATATCCATACTCTGCCGGGAAGTCTTTCAGCATCGTATTCAGTTTTTCAATATCCTCTACCGGAATACCGTAGTCTTTCAGCTTTTTGTTCCTTGTCAGCATACCGTTCTCCTTCCTAATCGTCTGGGTGGTGCTTGTCGTACATGATCGCTACACATACAAGGCCAGTTACTCCGAATATGATTCCAAGTGTAAGTCCTAATAAGAATGTAATCATACAACCACCTCACTGTCCTCTGGCATCTGATAATCAATATGACCGTTTACATAGGCTTCCTGAATCATATCCAGTACCTTCATAGCTTTTGCTTCTGAAGAATATTTACCAAGTCTATATCTGTTTTCGTTCTCTAGGCTTAAAATAACAAAATCCTTGTCATTTTTCACAATATAAACTACAGTCGAATTGCTAAAGTTTAATAAAACTGCTTTATTCTGACTTCTGATTAACATATTTCTCTCCTTTGAAATTCCAATTTCTTCTACTCACTCAATTTCTTACCACATATAGGACAATAATTAATTTTAACAACCAATCCATTTGAATCATATCCATGAATATCATATCCGTATGCAATAAGTTTTCTAGGATATTGGATTGCCATACCATAATCATTAGTTTTACCTATTATAAGTGGAACACCTTTATCACAATATTTACATTTATTCATTTTTTATTCTCCATTATTTGATAGTTACTTTCTTTCCAGAATACATTTTCATCCGCTTCATCTTTTTAAGAAACAGTTTCATTTCATACCCCGTAAGACCAACACAAGTATTTCCGATTCCTTTGCTATCTCCTAAATCTGAATCATAAGACTGTAAAATATGTCTGCCAGATTTTTTATGTAAAATAGATACAATCTGTGTATATCCATATTTCTTATCTTTTCTCTCATACTCACATCCATATTTATCTTCTTTGACTTTTACGAATCCAATTTCTGCTAATTTTTCATCTACTGTTTTAAATAATTTCATTTTGTGTCCTCACTTTCTCGTATAATTCATAATATTCTTCAAATGTTTCTGGCAGTTTGATACAATCTGGCTCATAAGGTTTTGGATATACCGTATATCCGCACTTCGGACATTTGATTTGTGGTGGATAGTCCCTGCTCCATTCCATGTTTCCACCACATTTTCTACATCGGATATATCTTTCTACTTTCTTTGGTTTCGTTTTGAAAAATGAAGTGTAATTATTATTTTTCATTTTCATCCTCACTTTCCCCATGTAAGCAACTGACACGCTATCAATTTAGATTTACGTTCATTTTTCTTGCTATAGTTTCTATAACTGTCACTGTTACTCCGTTTCCTGCCTGCTTGTATAACTGACTGTCAGAATTTACGAACTGTGCTTTTTCAAAATAATCATCAGACCAACCTTGCAATCTAAAGCATTCTTTTGGTGTCAGCTTTCGTATTGCTATATAACACTGATATTTTTCATACCAGACTGCATATACAACCAATTCTTCCGACACTTGAACAAATATTCCTTGATTGCAGCTTGTGTCTAGTGTGTTTTCTTTAACTTTGATTGCAACTCCATGCCGGTCCTGTCCTGTTAGTGTGAACATTGGCTCACCATTTTCTTTGAATCTTCTTCCATTCTGACGTTTTTCTATACGATCTGGTGTCAATACTGGGATTACAATCTTATTTCCCTCTCCTTTATTTGTTGTTAAAGTAGGGCTTAAGCCAGTCGAATCATACACATTTCCGTTCATTCCTTTTCCTGACGGGTTCACATTGCATACTACTCCGACACTTCTAGGCTCTTTATAATCTCTGCTTGTTAGTGTTGGACAAATATTTTCATATATGCGTGCTTTTCCATCTTGACCAATATAACTTGTATCAAATAATATGGATACTTTGGGTTCTGTATTTCCTCCCGGCTTCGTACTGATTGTTGGTGCTAATCCATTGTCACTATAAACTCTATCTCGCTGCGAATTTCTACCATTAAGACAACCAAGAAGATTTAACGAAACACTATTTTTTCCGTCTGTTCCTTCGATAGGAAATATTTTTGAGGTACTTCTCCCTCTAAGATGTCCGATAATGAAGCACCTTTCTCTATTTTGTGGGACTCCAAAATCTTTCGAGTTGAGCACTTGCCATTCTGCATCATACCCCTCCTGCTCCATTTCAATGAGCAGTCTGGCGAAATCCCATCCCCCATTAACACTAAGCAGATTTTTAACGTTCTCAATGAAAAGGAAAGTGGGTTTATCTTCTTCTTTGAGCTGTCCGACAAGGTACATAACTCTGAAAAACAGGCTTGAACGATTTCCTTGAAATCCGGCTTGCTTTCCTGCAACGGATATGTCCTGGCAAGGGAATCCGAAACACCAGCAATCTGCTTTTGGAATGTCTCCGGCATACACTCTTCTAATGTCATTTGCGTACCATTCTCCATTTCTGTATTCCTCCTTTAATATTTCTTTCTGTCTTTTCTTGATAGGAATATCTTCCAATGCCTTTCGTTGCTCGTCTGTCAGCAAGTGCATTGAGATGTAACTCGCAGTAGCAAATTTATCGAATTCGCAAAAACCAACGCATTCATGCCCCGCTAATTCCATTCCCCTGCGAAATCCTCCGATTCCTGCGAAAAAATCTATAAATTTCATTTTAAACTCCCATCTTCTTAACCAGATTCTTATTCAATCCCTCTTAACATCAAGCTTAATTTGCTGTAACAAGGGCAAATTCTTGTGTGATCGTAAATATCTTCCAGTAAAACGCAATGTGGAAAAAGCTGCTTTACCTCATAGATATGCTCTTTTTCTTCTCCACCACGTTCTACGTATTTGATTCTTTTGCCAACATGCAAATCAAACGTTTTACTTATATATGCTTTAAGCCCATATATGTTCACTTTGCTCATTTTTGTGCACCAATCCTTCCTTAAAAGCCACTATTGCATCTTCCTTACTGTGATGTATTTTTGTAATGGTTTTACATTCTGTGCATTCGCACCAATATAAATCTCCTCCACAATGCCGGTTATAATCTGCAAAAATATGAAAACGATTCCCGCATTTAGGGCAAATCCTACTTTTACCATTTTCAACATTAATTCCCATTCTTTCATTAAACATCGAACATTTCCTCCTCTTCATCGTCAGGATCGAAATCTGACGTTTCTTCACAATCAGTTGATTTATTTCTGGACATATTCTTTCCACGTTCCACCAGTTCCGCTCTCTGTTCTTCTGTTAATTCTCTTGGTGCTCGTAATTTCACGTATTTAACTGGGACATGGGCAAATATGGAACCATCTTTGTTTGTGACCAGAATCTTCACATCTTCTGGATGCTGTTCTGCAAGCTTCAGGACTCTTCCTTTCATCTTACTGCCGTTATGCGCTGATACTTCTGCGTACTCACCACCGCGAATCCACCCAATGCTGCATTCATTGCAATTCTCTGCCATGATTAGTCCTCACTTTCTCCAAATCCAAATTCTTTATTTATATTTATGGAATCAAATTCAAGTTTAATTCCCATTGTTTCTTTTGCTTCCTGGTATGCTTTTTCAATTCCAACTTCTTCAATGTGTTCTTTGGCAGAGTTTAGGTTTTCTAAGAATCTCTGATTGGATTTTGTAAATCCCCATGTTTTCTTAATTGCAAACAAACTGATAAGAACATTTGCAACTGCGATATAGTCCTCTGCTTTCCACAGCTTTTCTTGTGATTCTGAAATAAGTTCTTCTGATATTTCTTTGCGTATTTCATCTTCACGCTGCATCAGATACAGTTTTAAGGACTCAACTCTTGCACTGTCACCTTTGAAATTTGTTCCAGGCTGAAATTGCTGAAATTGTACGGTGCATTTAAGCGTGTTTTCTCAGATGCTTTCTGCTGTCTTCTTCTCTCTGCCCTGTTCATGCTCTCACCAATCCTTTCAGCATTTGTGAAATATCATCAGCGGTCATACCGCCATTCCACTGTTCATTCTCAAAAACACTGTATATTCTCATACTTCTTTCACCTTCTGATATTCATACCCTACAAGGCGGAACGCTCGCGGAGTATTCGGATGCGCAGTAGCAATCAAGCCATCAAGTTCGAGCTGCCTCATATGTCGTTGCACAGTTGCTTTTGATATGCCAAGGCTTTCGGCAATTTCTTTAAATGACGGCGCGTATCCATATTTTGTAAAATATCTGATAAGAAACAGATAAATTTCTTTTCTGTTCTCTTGTCCCTCGAGATACTTTCTTTCGGTGTTATATTTACTTACCATAGTTACCTCTTTTCTTTTTACCTCTGGAACCGGATAGCGTGATATGCCGGGAAACAAGTTTCACTGTTCCAATTTCAGAGGGCGTGCGCATATTTAGTTGTAATTATTTGGGATTTTGTCTGCCAGAACCGGCAGCTTTATCATTTGTAAGATTCTTCATCAAGAAGATTGTTGAATTTTTCAAGTGCCTTTATAGACACTTTATTGTTTGATTTTTCTGGTTTGATTGACACATTTAAGTGAGTATCAATGATATGCTTTAATTCTCTTGCAAGGACAATTTTACCTTGCTTCAACCCATCGCGGTAACCTTTTGCTGGTCGGTAATCAGCGATCTTTTCTTTCCCTTCATCCTGTCCGCCACCTGTCTTGTTTTTTATAATCCACCCAGCATCAATCGCTCTTTGAATGTACTCTCTCTCTTTCTTGTCAAGTTCATCAATCGGGCAATGAAAGAAATCGATCTTATAACCGCTCTTATTGCTTTCTGAATACAGCCCATGAGCTTTCATAGAAAGGTCAATATGTTGCTCGTATCCAGTCATATGTTGTGATAGCCTGGTTAATATTCCTTTCGACTGTCCTACGTACCCGTGGGTTTCCGTTCGCCACAACATGTATATCCCAGCTTCATCATCCAATTTGGGATTGACTTTTAAAAGCCTTTTCTTATTACTTGCTTCGATAGCCTTAACCTGACGAAGCTTTTTATAGCCCACCCGGTATCACTCCTTTTCAATCTGGTCAATAAGTTTCTTGCACTCATCTTTGACATAAGCAAGTGAACAGATTTTGAAATCCGTTTCGAAGCCGAAAGACTCTCTCCAGAAGTATTCCATTGTATGAAAAAGTCTTTTAAAGTCTGGGTCATCTCCAAAATACTGTTTTGCTGTATCAACATCATATCCATCAAAACAATGAGCACAATCAAATCCAATCCACCATGTGTTATCATCGTTGCAATCATATAGTGATGGTTCTGCATAAGTAACTCCACCATGACAGTTAAGATAGCCTAAATCGACAACTCTTTTCTTTGCTAACTTGTGGCTGTAAGGTACTCCAACATATCCGCATCTGTATGCTCCGGGCATAAACAGAACTACACATGGATAACCTTTGTATGCGAATTTTGTTTCTAAAACTGGTTTCATTTCATCACTCCTTAATTAAACGGAAGTTCGTCATCCATAATTGATGGCATATCCATGAATCCACTTGTGTCCTGTTCTGGACTTGGAACTGGTGGCTGCGACTGCTCTTCTGACTGGCTTTTCTTGCTCTCCACAAATTCCTGTTCCTCGATTAATACATCAGTGGTGTACACTTTCTTCCCATCGCGGTTAGTATAACTGCCAGTCTGGATTCTTCCGATGACTGCGATTTTGATTCCTTGATGCAGATACTTTTCAGCGAACTCACCGTTCTTCCCAAGAGCCACACAACCGATAAAATCAGCCGTGGGTTCATTATTTTTGTGATACTTACGGTTGATTGCAAGTGTGTATCTGGCAATCGTTGTATTGTTTGTTCCCATTCGGATGTCTGGGTCTTTTGCCAAACGTCCGATCAAAATTACTTTATTCATGTTTGTTCTCCTTGTACGGTTCTGGCATAGCTGGCAAAGGCATCCATGCAATTACTTTCAATTTTTCGAAACCGTCTGTAAAATATTCTCCATTCCACATTGCTCTGAATGGAATTGTTCCTTTTTCGGTAGCAATCAAATATACGTCTCCTTTAAAATTATGATTAGGCTTTGGTTCCGGTGGCAGTTTCACGTCTACTGGAATCCATGCATCCGATAAACCAGACGAACAAAGCAGCTCCTCAACCTTTTCGATTGCATCATTCCAACCTTTGTTGTATCGACAGAATAACGGATCAACGTCTTCTGGATTGCTGTGAGTTGACGGTTTCTTTAATTTGCTCAACACTTTCAAGAAAACTTTCATATTTCATCCTCCTTCTTTTTATCTTCAAAGAAGCTTTCATAATCAAACCAATCATCTTTGATAAAATTTCCAATGATTTTTACACTATTTCCCCATCCTTTTGTAGCAACCCTAACATGTTTTCCTTTGAGATTAATCAAATCCTCGACTCCAACTATGTCCATAATTCGCATGATTGCTTCAAGCCCAGATGCAGAACCTTTAAATTCTCTTGCTCCGAGATAACCCTTTCCAAGTACATATCCGCCGTATACGCATCCCCATCCACCACCGGAAAGAGATAAGTCAAGTGTAAGTACTCCGTGGTCTCTGAAATTCAATGATACACATGTGATTTCGGCATTCATAAGTTTATATCCCTCTGCGGCAAGAGATTTTTCTGACCATTTTTTCATATATCTTCCTCCTCATAATCATTGCAGTAAAGTGAACCGTAATCCCATGCTAACGTACAACAATTACGGAATCTGCATTTGCTACAGTCTGTCATTTCCATGAAATTTCTCCTTTCAGAACGGGCACAAATTCAAATCAACTTCCAGTTCAGCCCGTCCAATCTGAACCAGAACATTACTTCCTGCGACTTCCTGTATTTCTTTCTGTATTTTACGGGAATCTGACGTTTGACCGCTCAAATGTACCAGTGTTACCGTTCGAAGCGATTCTGTGAAATTTTCCTTAATGAATTGCTTACAAGTTGATAAAGAGCAATGCCCTTTTAATCTATGGCTGTAGTTAGCTTCTGTTTTGTCCACCAATTCTTCACAGTAGTTACACTCAATTACCATATGCTCAACTTGCATTCTGTGGAAACTATAGTTGCAATATTCAAAATCGGTCATATACAGAAGTCTACCCATTTCCTTGTGTCCTACCAGATATCCATAGTTCGAGCAAGATACAAGCTGATTTGTTTCCTTATCGTATGTTGTATGTGGCAATTCAAATGGAGTCACGATAAACGAACCAGCTTTAAATGGGTATCTTTCTGGAACACCTTTCATCAGTTCACCTGTTCGGATATTCATATTTTCTACAGTCTCGTCATTGGTGTAAATCTGAATGCCTGCATCCATTATTTCTTTGAATGCTTTGGTATGATCTCCGTGTTCATGGGAGAGAAGTACGCCAGAAACATTGCTTATCTGGTAGTCAATCCCTCTAAGGATTTTCTTGTAGTTGCATCCGCAGTCAAGAAGAACAATCTCGCCTGTACTTGACTGCAAAGCGTAACAATTTCCTTTGGTACTTCCTGTTGAAATTACTCGCATGAACAAATGACATCACCTCGCTTTCATTATTTATACATCGTTAAATCTTCCAATATTTTCTCCGTCTGTTTGATTACTTCTTCCATATCATCATACGAATACGGCATTTCATTGTTCCCTTCCAGTTTTTCCAATCTTGCATATGGAGTCGAAATCAAGCAATCTCTAAGTAATTTAAAATCTTTTAACGTCATTTGAATGTTGATTAGTGCATCCCAGTTGGTTACTTTTTCTAACACTTTCATACTTCATCATCCTCCGGGAATCTAAACACAATGTTTGCCGGTTCGAATTTCACATCTGGGCTGTTAACCATTGTTTTGATGATTCCAAAACCTCTTGCAGCCATTTTTATACATTCCTCGTAATCGTCATCGCTCATTTCAACGTTTTGCGCAAGAAACATTCCTGCATACACTTTATGCAACGCTTTCATAGCTTTTTTGGCTTTTTCATTTGTCGAATAACGAGCCATAATTGTTCCTTTTTCACCTACTATCGGCACATATACTCTTATGATATTTCCTGTTCTACTTAATGCTGCGATTTCATAAGGAACATCAAATTCTCCGCTTTGACTAATTAATCTCACTTCATTCTCCTTTCAATTTCTAAATCCATACTATGGCATTACCTTTAAATCTTCATTCGCCATCAATTATCATTTCCTGATTCAAAGATTGAAGAAGAAAAGATACAAGCTGGGCGAACACCAAGTTCGTTGCTGCTGCAATTGAGGCGGCTGAAATAGCCCGAAGGGGAAACAACGGTACTTGTTGTACTGTAATCATTTACTGGTGTACTCCATGGCGTAATCAACCACCACCATTTCGACATGTTCGGCAGCAATTTACGATATTTCCGGTACTCATCCACAGTCAAAAGTGAAATTCTATCTTTACAATGTCCATATTCTGTTTGGCCGTCCATAGAAAGTAAATCTCGATCAAACTCAATAACTGCATCTTCTCCAAGCTCGTCCGTAATTTTTTTAAGAAAACGAGTGTTTAACTCATTTCTCAGTTTACTTGAAATCCAGTTATTTGAATTTGAATCAAATGTTCTTTCTTTTCCATCAAATCCATTCAAAATGGCAAAATATCCTTTTTCTGTCTTATCCAGAATCAGCCATTCCATACCAGAAAGTTCAATAGCTTTTCCGATTTCCGGCTTTCCGATGTACTTCTTCTTGAATTCCGTGAACTCTTTACTTAATCGGGATAATTCATCCTCAAAATATTTCAGATTTTTCTTCATAATCATTCCTCCGCCTTAGATACAAAGATATTAGATTTTAAGATACAAACTGGGCGAACACCATTTACGACGCTGCAATCGCCGTTGTAGACACAGCCCGAAGGGGAAACAACGGTACAGGTTTTCTCCAATCCACGTTCTTTCGTTGACCATGGTGATAATGTCCAATACCAGTCGTTTAAACACGGATTCGGTGTGATATCTGTATATCCGCGTGCTTCATCAAACGTAATCGGTCGAATTTTACAATCAACAGTCCCTAATTTCTGTCCATCCGCAGTGATAATATATGCTGTGTGTGTCTCGATATTTCCTGCCCCGAATTCTTCTTCGAAGTCTTTCAGGATTTCAGTGTCACACAGTTTCTTTACCTTTGATGTTTTGTAATCTGAGGTATCACCAAACTCTACATTTTCTTTCACCAGATCGAGTGAAATAATTTTCGTTGTATATACATACTGTTCCAGAACCTTGTATTTACGCTTTCCAGTGGTCTGAAAAACATCTCCACGTTTCAGCATTGACAGTGCAACCTTGTCAGCTTTTTCCTGTTTTTCCAGCAGTTCAACGAGTTCCTTGGCTTTCTTTAAAATTTCTTTATTGTTCATATCACATCTCCTCCTGTTTCATAAAATCCGGAATTTCTGGTTCTTTACCTGCTGCCGGAACTGGTTCTTTCTCGGCAGTCTTTACGACTTCTGCGACTGTTGGCTGTTTAGGCTGTTCTTCAATTGCCATTGGTTCTGGGATGAATTCCTCTTTATTGGCGTGCTGTTCGATTTCATATGCAACATCAGCTGCAAAAGCGTCATTTCTTGAAACTGTTTCTGTATCATCGTCCGCTTCTTGTACGAAAACATCACCATGAGTGTTGATGATCTGCTTTAAGGCACGATTGATAACGGTTTTCTTTGCCATCTGATCAGTGAATTTCTGGTGTGTGCCATTCCCATTTTCCTTGTATCCGAAGCCCTGTGACCAAGCTTGCTTAATCTGTTTGATGTTCATTACTTCCAAATGCTTCGCCCCATCTTCCATCAGCACAACTGCGTATGCTCCAAGGATTTTTTCGTTATCAATGTTCATAAAATCCTGTTCGTGAGAATCCAGAACCTTATTTCCGTCTTCAATATGATATTTGAATTTATCTCCTTGGTAGATGATCTCTGCGTGAATATCTTTCATTCCGTATCTTCTGGCAATCGTCATATTTCCGAAATATGATCTCTGGAACTGGCATTGACCGCTGTAAGCGATGAAATACCCCTGTTTTTTTTGTACTGAAAGTCCTAGTGTTGCCATGTTCATAAGACTATTTGCGATGCTAATCTGGCTACAAGATTCCAGGATTGGTTTGTTATTCCTGTCTTTCGTTTCCTTGAGAACCAGATATGCTCCCATAAGTGCATTGCTGAGATTGTAGTCCTTTGGAAAAGAAAGACCATATTTACATTTTTCTTCAAGCTGCTTTGTCAATCCGTCAATAAACTGATTGTTAATTACAACTGCTGCCTGCTGTTCTCCTACTGTTGCTACCTGTGTTTTGTTTGCCATTTTAATTCTCCTTTTCTTATATTAATTAACTCATTTTTTGTTTGCATTTCTGTTCAGTTCTACACTTCATCAAAACAAATCATTGTCGAGCTACGCTCTGCCTATCCATCGCTAATCTTCTCTACTCAGCGCAATTCTTTGCCATAACTACGTCGTTCTACTCAGTGCCTTTGCTATACTTTACTTTTCTATTCCGTGCTTCGCCTATACGTATCTTTGCCCTGCCCTACTTCGCCAATGCGTTACATTTCTTTACATCACGCTGCTTTGCTGTACTTTTCCTCTGCCTCGCTATGCGAAACCTCTCTTTACTTTGCCTATGCAAAGCTCCTCTGCGCCGATCAATGCCATTCCGTTACAACTCAATGTGTCACATATCCAATCTACGCCTTAGCTTGTCCAGTCTTTTCCGTTCTATGCCTTGCCTTTACTTTGCCTATCATAACTACAATCAGCCATGCCGTAGCTTATTCTGTGATTTCAGTCCATTTGAAACGGCCTTTGCCTGAGTTTCGCCACTGACCAATGCCGTTAAACTCTCCATAATCAAGCCAGCCAATTACATACTTCATAAGTGAATCATCAAGTACCTTGACTGTAAATTCCACTGTTGATCCTGCCGGCACAGTTTCGCTGTCTGCTAAAGAGATTCTTTCGCCCTGTGCTGTCTGCGCTCTCAGTGGTCTCTGACAATCAGAAAGTTCTGTACCTTCTGGAAGAACAAACGGAATTTTGCGTTCGTTTACAAATACCAGTAAGTCAATTTTTTTCTTATAAGCTGCAAGTTTCTTTGCTCCGCCGATATAGGAACCGGCCTGTGCAGCTGACTTAAAGAATCCTCTGATCTGGTAGTCCCAAAGGAACGGATTGCCGTTATCATCTTTCGGAAATACTGTTCGACCTTTTTCAATAACTTCTTCAACTCCTAAAGCTTCAACTTCCTGTTCTCTGGAAGGTGCATCTGGTGCTTTAGATGCTATAAACTTCTCGTGAATATCTTTTTCTGCATTTGCGGTTCCCAGAACTTCCTCTAAAAATGTTAATCTGACTTTTAATTCTTTCATCTCATATTCCTCCGATTTTTATATTTTGCTTAATGCTTTGCTTGTCAAGGCCATGCTCCTCCATTGCCATTCTTCGATTCTCTAAGCTATTCCATTGCTGCGCTGTTCTTTTCACTGCTCTTCCTTGGCTTTTCTCAGCTTCGCTAATCCGTCGCCACGCCGTTCCCTTCTAAGCTATTCCTTTGCCATTCCAAACCTTGCTTCGCTTGTCATTACTTCACTTTGCCGTTGCAAAGCCAACCACACCAATCTATTGCGCTTTAATCGCAATAACTTCTATTACAGAACGGGCAACCCGTAATCAACTGCCCTGCTGCACTTTCAACGGAATACCCGTGTGTTTCTTTTCCGTACCGTGTCTGTCCTTTCTCGGAATAGATATTCTGGTGGCAAGACCAGCAGATACCATTGCTCGGTGCAAAACGTGGTAATATCTTTGTTTTGCAGTACCAGTCCTGTGCTTTGATTGCTTCTGGAATGTTATATGTAGTTGTTGCCATATTAAATCCCCTCCACTTTTAATTCATCGTCGGAAACTTTAAGAAGAATCATCTGTCTGCCTGTGTCTGGTATTCTGTCAGCGTTTACAGACTCAACATCATCAACCCAAATCGGCAAATTCAAGCCGTTCAATTCCTGCAATCCAGTCACGAGGTCGATGTTGCATAGAATCTGATCAGAGTGATTCAATCCATCAAAATATCCGATTCCGTCACAAATCATCTTACAAACTTCCACCGGCTCACCGTCCTGCGTATAGTCCAAAAACTGAAACTGGAAGTGCTTGAAATGTGGATTGATAGCTTCTGCCAGTGCCTGATTTTTTTTGATGGAAAATTCTTTCAACATGTCAAGTTTCTGCTGAATATCGGAATCTTCCTGTCCTAATTTCTTTCTGTCCGCATTTAGTTGTTCGAGCGTTTCTGCCTGTTTCTGAACTGCCTGTTTTGCCATCTCAATTTTTGTTTCGATTCCTGTAAGTTTCTTTTCGGCAGACATTCTTTCCGTCTGAACTGCTGCATTTTCCTCAGAATTATTAGTCAGTCCATCAAGCTGTTCCTGTTTCTTCTGGATTTCTGCTACAACTGCCTGATACTCTTCGTTTCCAGACACGTCTGGCTCCGCAATGCTTTCTAATTCTTTGCTAGTTTTTGAAATTTCGGTCAAAAGGATTGCAATGCTTTTCTTAGATGCCTCAATATTTTTTTCCAGCTGTTCTCTCTTGATTTCGGCTTTTTTCTTTTCCTCTACTGTTTTTTTACCTTCTTCATTGATTTCTCTGAGATTCTGCTGTTTTGCATTCTCGAAATCTGTTTTTTTGTCCAACTCAGCTTTGATTCTCTCCTGCTTTTTCTGTTCGAATTCTGCTTTAAGTCGTTCCATTTCGTCTGCCGGAAGAACCTGACCACAAGTCGGGCAAATGGCAACCGTAGGGTCGAATTGTTCATTCTGAATATCTTCCAGTTTAGAGCTGTTATCATATTCTGCCGCATACTGTGCTTTATATTTTTTCTGTAACTGCAAAATCATCGACTCAAGGCGTTTTGGATTTTCGGTTTTGGACAATTCGTTTTCAAGATTACGCAGATGATTTTCTTCTTTCATCTTTTCGATTTGCCTGTCATTTAATAAGGAAACGATTTTTCTCTTTTCTTCCTGTAATGCTTCTGCTGCATTTGAAATGATCGCATCTCTGGACTTCTTAAGACCTACAATTTCATAGGAAAGTTCATCATATGCTTTTCCAGAATCACTCAGCTGTTTTTCTTTTTGCCTCAGTACGATCAAATGATTTAAAACTTGTTCTCTCTTTTCTTCAAGAACTCTTGCGTCTGGTATTTCTTGTTCCTTTAAGGTATCAATCTCAACCTTTTTGACGTCAATTTTCTTCTGGATATCTTTTCTGTCTTTGTTGAGTTTTTTCACAACTTCCTCGACAGAATGATTCTTGATGATTTCCGATACTTCTGGGTTGTCCTGTAATACTTTATCCGCATTGAACCCTATCATCTTTTCAAGCATTGTTCTGGCACTTGCTGTTGATTTTCGAAGTTCATTAAGGAATACTCTGGCATTGCTACACATCATAATGGTTTCTGAGTCTGATATTCCTTTTAAAAATTCCTTATACTTCGTCTGGTTGTAATCAAACCCATCCACCTGATATTTTGTGGTACTAGAAGATTTGCCTTTCTTCGTTTCCTTACGGATCACGGTTTCCTCTCCATCAATCAGAAGTGTGAGTTCTCTGGATACGACACCCTCAACTTCTTCTCCGTCTTCTTTTCTTCTGACGCCGTTTGGAGATGTACCATCTGCAAGCTTTCCGGTCAGCGCATCAAAATATGCGTCCATCAATGTTGTTTTACCCTGACGGTTCCTGCCGGACACCATTGTTCGTGGTGCAAACTGATACTCTGCAGACTCAAACTTCTTGTAGTTTTCAATATTAAGCTGTTTTAATTGTACTGTTTTCATGCTGTTTTATCCTCCAACCAATATGCTGAAACTTCATAAGCCGTTCTTTTTTCAACCTCAGTTTCAACTTTTTTTGTGTATTCTCGGCTCTGTATTCTTCCTTGCAAAAGAATGTTATCTCCAACTTCGCAACCGCCAATATATCTGGCATCTCTTCCCCAGCAAATGCACGGTATGTAGTCAGATATTCCATGTGGGCGGTTTACTGCAAGAAGAATATCTGCGATTTCTCTTCCGTTTGGTGTCTTTCTGTATACTGGCGGTTTACAGATAAATCCGTCCAAAAGAATATTGTTGGTGTGATATGTACCTTCCTCTGCAAATTTAATTTCTCTTGCGAAAACAAAGAGAATTAATTTACTGTGTTTGTCATCGTGCTTGTTGTAAGAACGGAACTGTCCGTAAACTTCAACCATTTCTCCGGTATAGTCCTGTGTTACATCAATAATCCTTTCGGATACCATAACTGGAAGAATATCCTTTGTATCGCTCAGTCGTTTTGCCGATACCTGCATTGTGTAAAACTTTTCTCCATATGTTTCATGGCTAAATTCAAACTTGGATTCAATTGTCCCAATCAGTGTTGCCTGATTGTTTTCTAAAAGTTTATTCAACTCCGTTTACCCACCTTTCTATCTGCATTAAAATAGGAAGGGATATCATTGAAGACACCACCGCACTTATGCAGAACAGCTTAAGTACATCCATTTTCGTCATCCACCAGAGTAATAATGCAATCGTGGAAAATGTTCCAACCTGTGCCATCACTCCGATAAAATACATTCTTTTTCTCATATCCCTCACTTCTTTCTTTTTGTTGCTGCTATTGCAAGTAAAACTACTGATAGCGCTACAACTGCGATTTCCAGACGTTTTGTTTTTGCCGCCTGATCTGCGATGATTTCGCTTGCAAGGCTCTGGTTTTTAGTTACGTTTTCGGTGTGTTTTGTGATTTTAGACATAAAAAATGCCCTCCTGGTATAAATTTTCTTTTCAAATACAGGAAGGTATGTTATACTTTACCTGTATTTAACTTACCCAATTAAGTTAGATACGTGGCTCTGCGTGGTATTTGCCGTACCCGTGGAGCCAAACTACTCTTCTGCAACAAATTCTCCGTTTACAAGTTTATAAAATGTATCTGGTTTTATCTTTGTCCCGTCTACTTTTGCGGACTTCACGTCTACAATATGGTATGTTTCGTCTTCAAATTTCTTCCATTCAGCAAGTACAATAAAGCATCCAATAGACCCTTTTGCTTTGGAACCGTATCCAATTGCCATTGCAACACTCTCTTTTCCTTCTACGGTTGCCGCTGAACGGTTTCCGGTGTTGGTTGCCGCTGAACAGTCTCCGGTGTTGGTTGCCGCTGAACGGTATCCGGTGTTGGTTGCCGCTGAACGGTATCCGGTGTTGGTTGCCGCTGAACGGTTTCCGGTGTTGGTTGCCGCTGAACAGTTTCCGGTGTTGGTTGCCGCTGAACGGTATCCGGTGTTGGTTGCCGCTGAACAGTCTCCGGTGTTGGTTGCCGCTGAACGGTTTCCGGTGTTGGTTTTTTTATCATTGTTCCAATCAACTTGGTTCTTGATATATTCAACACCGGCTTTTACGATTCCAGCAATCCCGATCTCAGCTTTGATCGAAATACTTTTTCCAACTCTCTTGCTATCATTTGATTTTTGATCGTTTGCATCCAAATCTACTTCACAGTATCTTGAATCTGACGGTGCATAATATCTAAATACATCTAATGGAAATTCACACGCATGAAATCCTTTTTCGCAAATTTCAGCACTTTCTTCTGAATATTTTTTCCCGGTTTCGTACTGGAAATCTTGACATTTCAAATCTTTATCGAACCCTTTATAACACAGCATTTTTATTTTTCCTTTCTTTGAACTCAATTCCAAGAATTGCAGCCATATCTTCTTTTTCGATGTGATTGTCTACTTCAATCGCTATGAATCTGCTTCGTCAATATCACGAATGGATTTCTGAATCGCAGAACTAACTCCATCTGTAACGCATTCGGTAATTGTCTTCCCGTCAATATTTGCCGTGTGCGTTACTTTTTTTGTTCTCGTAGGGGCAACTTCTTTCCGAATAGCTTTAAGCTCTTCTAAAATCTGCTTGAGTAATGCATTAGTTTCTTCCATATCTCTCTCCTACATTGTCATCTGGGCATTGCAGTCGCGAATCATCATCTTTGTGTTGGTACACGGTGTCCATCCTTTGATGTATTCGACTGCTTCCTGGTATCTCAGCTTGGGAATGTTATTTCTGGCATTCACATCAAAGTATGTCTTTACATCCCTGTTGCATTCTGCAAATACTTTTTTTCCAATCTCATCATAAGCATTGGATTTCTTTCCACCCAGAACTTCGATCACCACCTTGGAAACTAGATCACTGATGTACTTCTGCTGACCATAGTCAAGTGTCATGGTGTTCTCAAGTTTCTCAATCCGCTCCTCGTGATCTTGATTCCCCTGAGCCAACAACTGAATCTGTTCTGCTACGGTCATTGGCTTCTGATAAGAACCTGTCTTACGGATTGCTGGAAGAACCTCGCTTGTTACCCAATGTTTGAATCTCTTAGCTGATTCAAGTTTGCTTCCGAAGATTAAAGCGTATAAGCCAGATTCGTTGATGAGTGCTGTTTGAGTTTTTACCACATTCCCATTTTGGGAATCTGCTTCAAGAACCTTTAAAATTCTGTCTTCTTCTTCAACATGAACTGAAACTGCTTTACTCGCATTGGAATATCCAAGTGCTAATGCCACATCTTTTCCAACGAACCAAGGTTCATTGTCAATAGTCACTGTTCGAATTTCTCCGAACTCTGCTGAATTGAAAATCTGTAATTTGTTCATATATCTCCTTTCTGTTGAGTTTGACTTCTTATCTCTTTATAATGTAAGTACAGGCATCGCCATGCCGAGTAACTTGAAAGGAGATAAGAATTTGATATTGCTTCCTTACATGGATGGTTTTTACCGCTCTGGTGAAAAAGTATCCGAAACTACTGTTTTCGCTTGTTGTAATTGCAATTCCAAAAGAACTGTAAAATCTGGTAAGTCCATCCCTAAGTGTTCAAAATGCAACGATTATACCTATTGGTTTAAAATCGTAACGCTTTGATTACTTTCAATATCTGCAAACATTGTTTCTGGGTGATATTCATTCTTTAAATCACTGTTTTCATAATCTATGGATTTCACTTGGAAACAAATGTTTGCACCGTTTTCTGTATTGAATACTTTCAAGTACTGTTTCCCATTTTTTGAAAAGCACATTACTCTTGTTTTATCTGGGATTCTTACAATCCGCGGTTCGAATAATCTTTTTAAAAACTGTTTCAACACATTTATGACTCCTTTCTCAATCACCGTCTGCTTTTTCAGCTTCCTGCCCCAGAAACTTATTCACGAAATACAACTGTCCTTTCCCACTGACTTTTGTCGTGCGTGTGATTCTCACTGAACCATCTGGATTCTGAACGTTAGATTCTTTGATTTCAAATAATCCTTGCTCAACGTATTTCTGTTTCGGCATATTTCGTGAACTTCCAGAAACCATCAAATAGCCATTGTCTCTCATCCACTGGAATAATCGTTTCTGTCCTATCTGGTATCCGTTCTGGCAAATAAGTTTCGCCAAGTCACCGATAAGAATTGATGTATGACTTGCGGATACAGCATCTGCGAAAATTGTTTTTGGTCTATCAGCTTCAATTTTCTCCGCAAGAGACTTATTTGTGTCTTTCAGCTTCGCAATCGTCCGGTCTGCCATCTTCAATGCTCTGGCAAAAACCTGTTCTGGTGTGTTCCATGCTTTTTCGAGGTCGATGAGATACTGTCGGCATTCTTTTCCTTTTTCAGTTCTACTCATAAGGCAAATGTGCTTCGCCATATCTACCGATAAAGAATAATCCTGCAATTCTCTAATCTGCACTCCACCATTGTTCTGAACCTCCGTACCTGTAAGTACGCTGGTGTAATCTTCATTCTCAATGAACCCTTGAGAGTTCGTTTCGAACCATGCTGAAAATCGCTTACTGATTTCAAGAGATTTATGTAACTCTCTGGCTGATACTGTAGGCTGCTCGCCATCGTAATTAATTGGTATTAATTCGTTCATATATCTCCTTTTCTTGTTAATCGGATTTCAAAATTTCATCTACCGAAGTTTTTAAATAATCAGCGACCTTTTTCACTTTTTCGGCAGATGGAGAAACTTCATTCCATTTACAAACACTACCTTGCGAAAATCCGCAATCTATTTCGATTTTGCGAATGGAAACATTTCGCTTTTTTGCCAAGGCTTTCACCTTGTCGTAAATCATCATTCGATACCTCCTTTCATATTTTTACTGAAAATATCACAACATTATTGACATACTTCTGAATATATTCTATAATCAAGCTACCACACAAAATCATAAAAAATAAACTTGGGCATTCTTTATGTCCTTATTTTGTTGCGTTATTTTCAGTACTGATAGTTACATTATAAGCGATATTTTCAGAATGTCAAGTACTATTTTTGCGTTTTTTTCAGAATTGAAAGGAAACAAAAATGACATTACGAGAAAGAGTTAAAATACTTTGTAAAGAACAGAAAACTTCATTAAATGCGTTAGAAACTGAATGTGGTTTCGCAAAGGGATACGCAAGCAAACTGGATAAAAGTACTCCTAATGCTGAAAATTTGCGAAAAATCGCAGATTTCTTTCACGTATCTGTAGATTATCTGATGACAGGGAAAGAGCCGGAACAAGATTTTTCCGATGAATCTGCACATTTGATTGCACAGATAAGAAAAGACACCGAACTGTCCGATGCATTAAAGAAATACTTCGGACTGTCCGATGCCAAAAAGAAACACATTATAGAATTGATTAATCTTTTAAGTGAGTGAGGTGCGTTATGTTATCAGAAGCAGCTGTATTAAAAGCAATTATTGAATGTATGAACGAAGAACATAATGCTATGCTCGTAACGGTTAGATATAAACTGGACTGTGATGATTTTTCACTAATACCATTACTCGATTCATTAAATTCCAAGCATTATACAATTCAGACTTCTACTTACGATATACACATCACAGATTTAGGAATTGCCGAATATCATAAAGCATATCCATCAAAATCCGAAAAAACCAAACGATTTGCGATAAAATTATCTTATAACTTTACCAAATTTACGTTCCAACGTCTCGTAGATATCGGAACTGGAATTATTATCGGTGTCGCTGCTTCTGCTATCGCACACCATTTCGGGTGGCAGTAATCCTAATACTTTCATAAGGACAAGCATATTAAAAGCAGGAATATCTTTTCTTTCATCCGACCACAACAAATTCAGATCACATAAATCTTGGAATTGTTGTTCTGTCAATTTAATGCCAACATACTCAAAGCCTTTCTGCGATGTATCTACGTGGTAAGGCTTTACTTTTTTCTTTCTTTTGAAAAACATTTATTTCACCTCCAATATCGTTTCGGAATGTCGAGTAGCATAAGGTAAATATAACGCAAAATCTTTTGGCTTTCAATTTCATCTATCATTTTTATAATCTCTTTCTTATAATCCATAAATAACCCTCCCAATCGAAACTTTACTACAGTATATGTCTGGACAGCAGAAAATATGCATTCGAACATTTATTTTTATCATATTTTCCGTAAGTCCAATGAAACAGGACACATGGATTAATATTCGCCCTTGCAAACTGCCAGAGATAGACCGGAATATTTGTGATTTCAAATATAACCTTTACTTTCACAAATATAAAGTTCGTTTTTACCGGATTTTCTGTGATTTCTACAATATCGTTCGTTCTTAGAATCTCTTTTATGCTCTGGCTTAAAGTTGAATGCTTGCACATATCATCTGCCAAGCGGATGAAGCTTTTACGTAAATAATCTTGATTGCACATCGGCAAGTGAATGATGTAGCTTGCAAAGAAGATTACTCCTGCTGTGATCAGCAATCTCTCAATCTTCCTCATAATATATACCTCTTTAGTCTATAATTTATGTACTTAGTTATACCACTTTTTGTGCAAATTAATCGGGCAAAACGATAAAACTGCATTTTTAATGGATAAAAATATGAAAAATATTTCGGTTTTGACTATGCTATTGTCGATTCTTGCGGTATAATATATGCAAATTTTACCAAGGAGGAATGCACCATGAGAAGAAAACTTATAGTTGCAATGCTGTCAGGAATTTTATGCGCTTGCCCCATAGAAGTCTATGCAGACGCTGAAATGACTCAAGAAGAAACAGACATGAATTCTTTATCAGAGGAAGAATACAAGAAAAAATGTACCGAAATGTGGTATGAAGATATTACTTTCTCAAAGAAAAGTCTGGAAGGTCAGTTTGTCAAAATAGATCTTTACGTTGAAGGCACTGCAACAATAGACCCTTATGATTTAATGATCTCCGACAAGACTGAAAAGTATAATCTTAGCAGTAATTGCAGTCTTGTTGGCATTTATTCAAAAGATACCGACAGCTACGGAAGCGGCAATGACGTGGGTATTCTATACTCCAATGATTATGATTTCAAAAATACAGACTATGTTCCAGGGACTTACTTGACACTTTATGGGGAAATTATTGATTATGGTATCGACTATTGGAGCGGTCACAATTCAGCGTGGTTTATGCCAAAATATATCGAAAACGTGAGGGATGTTAAATGAGGAAAAGAAAGAAAATAGATAAAGTGACTCAAAAGATAAAATGCCCTGCTCTTACTTGTCGTAGTGCTAATGTTCAGATCGTTAGTAAAGGATTGTTCTCCACAAAATACCAATGTAAAAGTTGCGGTCGTATTTTCAAAGGATAAACAGCAACGAGCCGAGGATTTTACTCCCCGGCTCTTTTTATGGCAAAACCTGCATTCACGATCACATCTCCTCCCCAGAGTAATCTGGCAGGCTGTACCAACGTATTAAGATGTCGATTTTTTTCGAACTTCTGCTAAACTATTTACACATTTCCGTTTCAGTGCTACTATATTACCATAATTAATTGATTAGATGAGGATAATCTGATGAAAGTTGAAGCGTAGGCGATAAACGGAAGGTGATTACTATGAAAATTGCTATTTGTGACGATTGTGAACTACAGGTTGAGTATTTTAAGCATCGGATTGAACCGTTTTTGAAGCAAAACGGTGACCGGAATTATACGATAGACGGTTATTTCAGTGGGGAACCCTTGATAGATGATGTTAAGGACGGAAAATGGTTTGATATGATTGTCTTGGATGTAATACTTAAAAACGAAAATGGCGTGGATATTGCCAAAGAACTCCGAGAGTGTGGATATAAGGGCAAAATTGCTTTCTGGACAGCTCACAAGGATTTTGTTTTTGATGCGTTGGATGTTGAATTTACGCATTATATCATCAAGGGAAATGAACACGGAAGAATGTTTTCTATGATTGACAATACCTTGAGTGATATGAAACACAAGATGCTCACAATCAGACACAGAGATTGCATTATAAGGATTCCATTGAACAAAATCGAGTACCTCGAAGCACGGGATAAGCAAGTTTTTGTTCATTGCACGAACGGGATTATGCACAGTATGTATGCAACTTTAAAGTCGGTTGAGCCTTACCTTGATAAACGGTTTTTGCGTTGCCATAAGTCATTTGTTGTAAACATGGATTATGTGCAAAAGCTGGATTCTGATTTTACGATGTTCTCCGGGGATAAAGTGTTGATTCGTAAGAACGGATATGCGGATATTAAAAATCAATATTGGGAATACATTATTAAGTGAAGCAAAAGAGATGGTCTGTCAAGGAAGAAACAGACCATCTCTTTTTTTGAGTCCATGCTTAAACTCTGGGAAGGAGTTGAATTATGGTATATTTATTATATCACACTTGTTACACTTTGCAAATATCTTTTGCAGCCACAAATCCGTAGTACTTGCCTGCAATGCGGACATAGTGCCATGAAGCACCGTTTGTTGCTTTCTGAGTGAAATTCATCACGTCAACAAGGTTGCCTCTCACAAGCTTAGGCCATTTCTTAATAGACGGATAGTTGCCACCGGCCCACGTGCGTACAACCGTAGATGCCGCAGATACTTTTCCGACAAAGAGACGCTGCGTCTTGTTCTGCTTGTTGGTGATTGTAGTCGGTTTGTTTTCAGCTCCGTCAACTTGCAAATACTTAGTTGCCGCCCATCCAATGCCGATTCCGACAACTTTAACTTTCGTCCACATACCGGATTTCTCACCGTTAATTTCTACGCGATTTCCCTTGTTGATCTGTCCGAGAACATATCCGTTTGGTGTCTCGCGGATGTACAGGTCGTCAACCGTGGATATGGCTGTGCCGGTTGCTTTCCATGTCTCTGTAGAAGTTTTCTCATCTCCCCATGTAATCCAGATATAGCCGTCGATTACCGGATCACTGCGAAGATAACGTTTATTTCGGCAGGATCCGCCGTTTGCAATCACGCCCGCTGCACTGGAAGTATTTCCTTCATTGGTATATACCGTATTACTGTTAAAACTACGAACAGAGCCTATATGGGAACCATTTCTAAAAATAATCAAAGCCCCTACTTTTGGTGATTTGTGCCATGTTCCATTGGATTTAGCGTGGTTTGTAACACTCTTGCAGTTGTAGAATCCACCACCCATGATCTGCAATGCTTTTGTAATACCTAAGACTTTCGCCAACTTCCAGAACTGGAACTCTGCGCACCATGGCTGTCCCTGACATCCCGGCTGTCCCCAATTATCTACATCACGGGCAAATTTGGTGTAGTTATTGTATCCGGCATTTTTCTGGAAATCGTCAAGATAAGCGTTTGTGCGTTTTTCCAGATATGGTTTATTGCCGCCATTGTTTGCATAATAATCACCGAGTTCTGTGAATTTTTGTAATTTTGTTTTACTCACTATTGTCTCTCCTTTCTGGTCAGAATCTCTATAATCTTTGTAGAACACGTTCATATCTACATTTCCATTAATCCCTGAGACTTTTCCCTTACTGGAATACTGCCAGCCTACACCAACAGATGGGCGTAATCTTTCCTGTACAGAACCGTTGTCGTTAGCCGGATAACGAGCAATCCAACAATCATACTGCTTCAAAGCATCTGACAGAACGTTATTGTACCAATCAAGATTGCAATAAATGCCAACTTTATAACCGGCTTTTTTAATTCTGGTCAGAAATGCTACTGCAATATTCTCGATAGCCTGTTTTCCAAGGCTTCTCTGCTGACTCCATTCAAGGTCATAGAATACTGGAAAATCAAGTCCACGACCACCAAGAACGGAAAGTACGTCCTCAGCTTCGTCAATCGCCTGTGCCGGTGTTAAAGCATAACTGTATTTGTACCCACCGATAAGAATTCCATTGGATTTACAGCCTTTGTAGTTATGCTCAAAAGACGTATCAATTCCAGATTTCTGATGAATTCTCAATATCGCAAACTTGATTCCAGAATTTTTAACTTTCGTCCAATCAGGTTTCCCTTGAAAAGATGATACGTCAATACCTTTGATTTCTGCCATAATATCATCACTCCTTCTTAAAATTCACTGAACTGCAAGACAAGAAATGTTGCATCGGTACTATGTGCTGCGGTTGTGGCATTGACGAAACTTACATTGAGTTTGCCAGCAACAGCCGAACAGCTTGCAGGTGTAAGCCATCCACTTGCCAGATACACCGGAACGAATACAGTTGCTCCATCGGCAACGTTAAATGCTGTGGTTATGGTTCCTGTAGATGCTCCGCTTGCAGTAGATGCAACTTTAAATTTGACCATTGTGGCTGCCAATAATTTCAATCCAGAAGATACACCGAAAAGCCCTTTTACCTGCGCAACTGTTGTTTTCTTTGCCACATTTCCCGTAGCTGTCAAGAAAAAATCTGTATCTGCCGGTGCCGTGTTGTTAGTGAATGCGCTGATTTTCTTTACATTTAATGCATCTGCCATATTATTCACCTCTCATTTCTTTTATAATTTTTCTCAGTTCTTTGATACCCTCTTTTAGGTTGTCTATTTCGGATTTTTGCTGTTTAATCATTGCAAACATTGCCGGGATCATCATACGGTAGTTCCAGTCTTCTATCTGATTGTTCGCATGTGTAGCTGCCTGTGGAAAATGTTCTTCTACATCCTCCGCAATGAACATAGGCAGATAGCGTCCCTCGTTTTCGTCGCCTTCCGTAAGATAACCGTCTTTGTATTTCGCCCAGACTGGTTCTATTTTGTACCATTCTTCGATTTCGGATGGAATTATGGATCCACCGATATCCTTGTAACGTTTGGATGAGGATGATCGCTTAAATACCATTCCCGAAGAACTGACAATTAACGCTGCACCATCTGTGGCAGATTGGAGATTTGTTAATTTCAAACTTTTAAGAGATGCTGTGCCTGAAATACTTCCTATAACATCTCCTTCAAGTCTTGAATTTGTAATTACTACATTTTTTAGATTAGTGATTACGGCATTTGTAATCGTTGCATCTTTGATTTCCGCAGAATCAGTTTTAACACTTTCGAGTTTTGCATTTCCACCGTTGCAAGAAAAATCATTGCAATCAAATTTATATGCATATAAGATACTAAATTCTGCGTCAAAGATAGGACTTCCATCGTCACTTACATACCTACCATAAAATATTCCGTCGGTATCAATTTCAATAATCTCGTCGTCATCAGTTAAATTTGTTGTTCCATCTACTGGTTTGATTGATGCTCCATTAAAAAGAAGTCCCGAGTATTTTTGTGATGTTGTAGTGTCAGGATTTAATGGTGTATCATAGACAACAAGTCCATTGTAATTTAATGTTGCTTTGACCCTGCCGTAGGTATCGTAAATATGCAAAACACCATTTCCATTGTTTTTTCCTCCCAGCTTCAACAAACCGCCCATTGCGGCGCTGAACGAAATGTACAGTTCCCCATCCGTGCCCCTGTAAACGCCTTTCCATTCTCCATCATTGGTTAGAAGCTTCAAAATATCTTCCTGTGTCAGAGCCGTGACTTCTGTGATAACATCAAGTTTGACTGTGTCAATCAGATTCGTGGTTCCACCCGATGCGTACAAGCTGCACCGTAATCCTACGATATCTTTTGAACGGGCACCAATCAGTGAACCGTCGCTGTCTGCAACCAATGCTCCATCAGAATCCGCAAAAATGTAATCTGCATAGTAGTTAACACTGGTCTCATCTGCTACACTCGAATAAGCTGTCTCCCATGTCTTTCCATCGGACGTTTCCTCAATAACAAATCTTCCGGCATAATTTGTTCTACCTGTGTTCTTGCCATCACGGTAGTACGCGCTAAATATCACAACATTTGGTGTTATGCTGTTTTCACTTTCTTTCTTCAGAATTGTAGTAGATGATTCCAACACGTAAGTTCTTCCGGGAGTACCAGATTTCTGCTTAGATACGCTGAATCTTTTGGTTATGGTGAGAGCATTCAGATACACTGCTTTGATGTCAACCCATACATTGTCTGCCGTAACTTCGCTAACAGTATAAGTGTGCGTAGGTTTATCCCAGATTCCGGTCACATTTTCAGATTCCGTGATCGTATAACTGCAATCGTCCGTTACGTCTATCGTTCCGTACATTACCTGTGCGGTGGTCTGCACCTGTGGAAACTCTCCAGGAATGTTTCCGTTCTCATCAGTAGAAATCGCCTGATACTCATTTGAAAGTGTCATGGTCATGTTTTTAGCTGCGGCAACATTTTCATCCAATTCTTTAATTTTGTCAGACAGGCTCACGTCTCCAATTATCAGATATTCCGGGTTGATGTACACAGAATTTGTGTCCATGTTAACGGAAAAGATTATATTTTCTTGCCCGTCCTTAATAGTAAGCGCACCGGCGTTGATAAAATCCGCATTAATTCCCTCTGCGTATAACAATTTTGCTATCATGGTTCCGGTTAATTGGAAACCAAACGGATATGTTTTACCGCCATCGTTTGACACGCCTACCGCTTCTGACGTGATCTTGATTACATTCGTAGAATCTTCGAGCTTTGCCTTGTCATGGAAATACGAAATTGTACTTCCGTCTTCCTGTTTCACATAAGTTGCAAACAGTCCGCTTCCAATAGACAGAGATTCTTCAAGATTTTGTATAGCACGTTCTCTTGCAGTCTGTTCTTTTTTGACAAGTTTTCGAGCTTCAACATACACCTGAGTAAGTTGTCCGTACCGCACAGTGCTGTTTTTGGCTGCGCTTTTTGCATTGCAGGCAATCTTTTGTCCAGCTCCCGGTTGCAAAGTGGTAGTCGTGAGGTAGGTGTTATACAGATTTCCATTTCGATCTTCTATTGTGATTGCATCTCCGGCTTCCAAGGCTACATCTGTAGGACATTGAGATTCAAATGGTCTAAATATCATTCCAACGCATTTCTCGGCAATCATCGAAGCAATCGTTTGTCCATCGCCTTTTCTGATTAATTTGTTATCAGAAATAGCTAGTACATATCCCTGCGTACCAACCATATAGCTTTCTGGTTCTTCATTTGAAGAATCACTGTATTCAGTTACTTGAATACCTGTAATTACAACATCGGTGTGCTGTGGCGTAAACCCGTAGGTCGTGTCAATTTCCTGTGCACCTGTTTTTTCTGTATCGTACCACTTTACGCAAAGTCTGCCATATTCATCACATCTTAACCACTGGCATCCGATCTGAGCTACCCATTGTAATACCTGTCGGAACGTCAAAGCCTCATTGTCAGGACGTATCTGTACAATATAATCATCTCTGTCAAAAGACGTTGTCTGCAAGGTTACTCCACATACTTCGCAGGCATCCCTGATAATTTGCCCTCTGGTTGCCGGATATTTCAGCTTACTGTCAGAATAATTACGATCAAATTTCCGCATGTTATCTTCGCACGTCAGGTCGATGGTTACTGTTTCATCTTCCGGCTGTTCAACAACTGTCATTGTACAAATGCGGATTTTCTCAGTAGTTTCATTGTCCAGTTCTAATCCAACATATGTAACTACTTCTGCGCCTTCAAAATCATAACCAGAGTATTCGCCATTAAAGTTATTAATACTTAAATCCAATACATTAACGATTGCAGAGCCAATGTCGAAACTGCTATCACTAGACACGGAATCTTCGAAGCTTAATCCGTTTTGCCACAAATCAGCACTGGTCATATTGAGTACAGTTCCGTCTGTAAGTGTGATATCTACATACTTGAGGTACTGCACGTCCATTCCGTTCTTAACTTTTTCTTTCCATCTGTCAGATAATTTTCTCATGCATTACCTCTCAATCACATCAAAGCTGATAGACTCTGTTCTCTGGTTTCCAAGCCACCACCATTTAACAGGCGCACTCCTGTCACCGACATAGAACGTTCTGGTTTCGTATTTTCCAGACATCATATCTGGATATGTAATTTGGATGTACTCGGGATTGAACGCTTGGAGAATCTTAGCTGTAGTAGCCCAATCTTTACCGTTCCACTGCAAAGCTAATTTCCTTTTTTGCGCTACCCTGTTTTTATGCATGACAGAGTCATCAGATCTTCCTGATTTTGCCGCTGATACGTCCTGTAATCCCCATGTGTAGGAAGACGGGCAAGGCATCGAGACACCGTTTACTTTTAAAAATATTTCTGCCATATAACACCTCATAAAAGAAAAAAGCACCTTCCCGAAAGAAGATGCTTAATTACACGAAAATAGCGCCTATCGTTCTGATAGACGCTTTATGATTCTTTATTCTATCACATATACAAGGTGAGATTCAGTAAGAAAAAGTTATATTTTGCTTTGCATTAAACGGATTTGTTCTTTGCAAAATGTCTCATAATCCGTATTTCCCATAAGAATTGCCCGATTCTTTAATTCTTTCAGTGCCTGCAAAAACATAGGTACATCTTTTTCCTTTACTTTGCAGATTACGACAACATAATTTTTCTCTCTGTGTTTGTAGTCCCCGCAGAATTTTACTCGGACTTTATTCTCTATAAAAATCCGATCAGCAAGAAATCCCATTGTGTCTATGTAGGCAAATTGTTTGTTCCTGAAAAAACGACTTCTTCCAAGTTCAATATAATTAGTCTGCATTTCTATATACCTCTTATTAATTCAATAACGCAGTGTCAATGATCTGGAAGTTTGCCCTGTGAATATAAAGGGCTTTCCCGTCGATCATAAGTTTTGTCATTTTAGGTAATTTCTTCGGAATCTTCCAATACACCTCGTCACCAGAATATGCTGTGATAGGTTGTCCGAGTTGCGATTTAATAACTACCACTCGGGATTTTCCAAAATAATTTTTATATTGATTTACGATTCCGGCAATATATGTATTTTCATCAATCTTTCCGGTGGATTGACTGTAAATATCTGTCTGTTCAAAATCTACATCCGGTTCCAATCCGTCTTGCTCGAATATACAGGTGTCTCCGCAGCTCTGAATTTCTTTTCCGTCAATGTTGATGGTAATTACAGACGACATTTCATGTCCAGTAATCACAGAACCGTCACTGTCGTATGATGTGGTTTCGACCGGATTTCCTTTTACGTTGATTTTGTCCCCGACTGTAGTCATGACCTTTTCACCATAGTTGTCATATGTGCGGATGGTATATCCATTTCCAGCAAGATCGCCTTTGATATCATTGAGCGTATCGTCCAACAGGGCACATCCTGTAGCCCCCGTAACGAGGAACAAACACAAAATTGCAAGTAGCACATTTTTGATTTTTTTCATTTTACCACTTCTCCTTTAACTGATTAATTGGTGATCCAGCTACTCCGGCACTTTCTCCACTGTCGGTTGCTTTGAAATACGCACCTTTGATTGATGGATACATAAATTCGAACATCAAATAATTCGCAGCATCGCAAAGATACTCAGTGTTGCCGGTTTTTTTATATTTTTTAATGCACATATCATGAGATTCTATGGCGTTTACCAATTTCTCACCGAAATTATCTTTTGCAGTGCCATATTTGTAAAAACTGACTTCTACTCGGTTTTGTCTCAGTTCATCAAATCTGTCTGAATACTCTGCCGGCATTTCTTTTCCAAGTCTGCTCATTTCTTTCTCGCTTTCTAATTAATTACTGTAATATTTTCGGCTAAAATCAATTTGAATCGTTTGCGTGAGGAAATTATCACCTATGGTGTTTCAAATAGATTTTGGCTCGTTTTATTCAATGAAGATCTGCCCTTCATATTTTTCAAATCTGTATTTCTGTGAAATATCTGGATATTTTTCTTTATCAACCAAACTGTAAAACATTTTTTGTGGTCTGGCATATAGTTTTCTTTCTCCATACAAAGCACGGTAAATTATCAGCGGTTCGTCTGTCTCTGTATGTTTTGCTTCGCCGACAATCTTATACAGGTAATCATTGCTCCGCAAATCACTGACGGTTTCTCTCTTGAAATGTTTTACTATGTCCCCCGGTTCAAACAATGGTCTGTCTATTGGCATATTTTCATTCCTCCCGTTTCTGTTTCACGCGGTTATACAAAATGTTCTGTGTCTTCTCCGTGAAGAACAGCCAGATATGATAATCGCAGTCCATATTGTTGTTTTTCCCAATGTCAGAGCCGAAATATTCGTCCATCATGTCCAGATAATATTGCGGCTCCTCGTCTTCTTCGACTATTCCGTCTTTTACCATATCCAAGTCAGCATTTCGAATCATACTCAGGAACTGGTCAAGATCATTGGCATAAACCATCGGGTGTCGCTCTCCCCGATACTGTTTGAATTTTTCAAAGAAGTTGCTGACTAATGCCATAGTCAGGCAGATGTCATGGTCTTGCAAAATATTTTCTTTATCCCCGTACAGAGAATTAAATCCATTGTGCAGGATTGTCGGTAGTTCTTCGTCTTTGTAATCGACAGAGCGATTCTTTTTCGCATGTGCGTACCGTTCCTGCTTCTGCTCTTTCGTTCTAGGTGGTATATTATTAATATTTATATTATTATTAAGAGCAGAAGTCTTTACTCCTTTACCAGACGATGGTAAAGTCTTTTTCTCTGTACTTGATAAAGTACAGTCTTTATCTGTATCAGTAATTGATTTATCAGTAGTTGATATATCAGTTCTTTTATTATGGGGGTGATGTTCTACCTCTGGGACTTCTAGGGCTAGGGTTTCTATACCTTGAAAAAAAGCCTCTTGATTATTGTTATTGTCAGATACCTCATGCGGAGTTTCGTAAATGTTATAAATGTACTCAAACTTAGATCGTCCCTCTTCTTTGCAAGGCTTTTTCTTATCCACAATAAGATACCCCGTTGCTTTTAACTCTTTTATGGTTGATTTCACTGCCGTTTCATTTTCCTTTAAAATTGCACATAACCCGGGAATAGAATAGTTCCAAGAATCCGGTAATGAAAACATTACAGATAAAAGCCCTTTTGCTTTTAAACTCAAATCCTTATCTCTAAGATGATGATTACTCATCAGCGTGTAATTCTTTGTTTTGTGTACTCTAAATACTGCCATAATCACACTGCCTCCCTTTCTGAATTATTAAGTGGAATTTCACTGAAATCTCGAAGTATATCTATTCCACTATGAAACAGTTCGGGAGAATCTTCTGTTTTGCAATCTTCATTAAGAACCGGATTATTTTCAGCGATAAGTAATATTTCCAAAATGTTTGTATCTGCAATATTGTTCACTGTATAAAACATTACTCGGGTAATTTTTGCTGAGTTTTTTCGTTCCCTATAAGATGACGTGATTCTTTGCGATAAATCAATTGATTTTCCAATATATAAAATGGTATTGTCTTCGCCAATAAAAGCGTATATGCCATGAACTTTATACAAATTATCACACAAAAACAGCATTGATTCTATCGGAAAATCTTTACTACATTCAACGACATCTTCATTGTTCTTTTCTATAATGGATTCTCTCCATAATATCCGTGCATATGCGTCTTTATTTTTTGATATAAAGTCAGATACATCACCATATCGACTATTCTCATCAAATCTTTTGTATCCATAACAAGCCCGTGAAATTGCATTAGCATAATCAATTTGACGAACACTCGCTTTTTTCCAATTGCATTTTTTATATTCCTCTTCGTGTTCTCTGATAAATTCACTGACATCATAATAACTATCGCTTTCACTAAAAGCTGCTTCAATATTCAGCGCATCAGCAATTGCTCTGGCAAATTTTAATTGTCTTGGGGAAACTAATTTTCGACCGTTCATATAGATAACCTCCATGTCGTTAATGTGTGACTGCCTTGTAGCCACAGATCCATGATTTATAAAAACAACAGGCAGGTGCATCATGGAATTGCACTTGTCCCCCGTCGGGTTAGCCTGTTGGTTTTACCAAACAAAAAAGAGCACACCAAAGAATCGTGAGGTTTTTCCCTCGTTTCATCTTTAGTGTGCTCTTTTCTTAACGTTTATGCATTTATTATATTACCACATCCATACCGTAAAATCAATACACAGGTGACGGATTCATGCGGTAATCTGTGTTGTTCTGAGCTTTTGTGACGATTCGTGCCAGTTCACGCTCGTTCACTTTGATGCTGTTCATAATGTACTCCGGCGAAGAAACGCCAAAGCCACCATTGTTCATCAAAGCAGTAACTACACCACGCTCGACAGCTTCCATAATGTCTTCCTTGCTGAGCCCCATATTGCCGTCATAGCCAGACATAATGCTGTCGGCTATATCCTTCATAGCCTTTTGGTTTTCAAGCGGTAATACAGCTTCTTTTCCGGCTTCACCGACACCGATAACAGATGCGGAATCAAACAGACCGCCTCTCTTGTACCAGTTTACACCAGAATCCCAGTTGTAGGAATAGTGGTTTCCGCTTGTGGAAGCGTTCATGTTCATCCACATATGCGGTGTACTGATATGGACAGATTTCATGCCGTTTGACAGTTCTTGCATTGCATTTTTGCCGACATTATACAACCCGGCAAACTTGCTCTTGATTGTATCTACAACACTGTTCAAGGAACTGCCAATTTTGTTGTTCATGTCCTTTGAAATGTAGGAAGAAATATCTCTTCCGATATTCTCCCATTTCTTATAAGCAATGTTGTACTGACTTTGGAAATGACTTGTTACGGATTTATCCATGTTCCCAAGTTCTGTACTTACGGCATTCTTCATTTCCCTGGCTTTCAATGTGGCTTCTCTGGAAGAATTGCCCCATGAGCTAGTAGTTGTGCTTTCCATGCCTTTCATGTAAGTATCGGCTTGTTTCTGAATTTCCGAGAAATCATCTGTGGCATTTTTCGCCATTTCATTTGTGGCTGTCTTTGTATCTTTAGATGCTTGTCCAACTGATGTTGAAATAGTCTGCTGCGCTCCAACAATATTCTTGTCTACTGCTGATTTAGTAGCTACAGTTGCTTCTGGAAAATCTTCTCTTAACTTCTTATCAAGTTCGTCAAGTGGAACACCTGCGTTTTTGAGAGAAGTGTAGACCGCGTCTAATGCATCTTTTGTGTTGCTATAAGGTACTTCGCTTATTGCATTCCATGCCGTCGTATAATTACCTCCGAATTCTGTAGAAGAAAGGCTCAATGCGTACAGAGTATCTTTCAAATTATCGACACTTATTTTTGATGTATCAAATTTACTTGCAGCTTCAGACACACCTTCTCCAAGAGCAGAAATTTGATCGGTCATGCCTTCAACAAATTCAGCCGATACACCTGCCTGTGCGCCATACTGCTCAAGAGCGGTTTTTGCCTGATCTGTGGACACTCCGTATTCTTTAAGCTTTTCAACCATATCAGAGTACATTTCATCGTGAGTTTTTCCAAGTTCTTCATCCTTTTCAATCAACTGCCACAACGCTTCCGATTGATCGTTTGTAAGATTCGCTACATCAGTCAGCTGTGTTGCGTAATCATGGAGATAACCACCATACTGTGTAGTCATTCCATTACCACCTTGCATGGTCTCAAAAAGTCCTGCTAATTTCTTGGTAAGTAATACTGCACCACCTACTGCAAGAGCAATTCCACCACCGGTTGCAACAAGCGCACCCAAGGAAGTACCAAGAGCTGGAATAGTTGTCGCTACAGCTTCTGTGATTGCGGGACTCAGCATACCTTGTACAGCTTTAGAAAGATTTCCAAAAACAGTATCGCCTGTAAAGAATTTGGTAATGGTGTCAACGAGTGGCATTAATTTGTCACCAATAGCAAAAACAGCCATTGCCTGAACAAATGTGCCAGCAGATGTTGTTCCAAGTCCTTCCCAGATTCCACCAAGAACGTCTCCGATAACCGTAAGTAACTGTGCAAGATGTTTTCCCCAGTCAATTTCACTGAGGAATACGCCTACATTGTGTCCAAACGCTTCCCAATCAACACCTTCTGCGATGTCAATTAATGATGTTAAGAGATGATTGATAAAATTTTCAAGTTTCTGTCCATTCTCTTTCCAGTCAAATTCCTGCATGAATGTCACAATACCATTTGTAATATTATCAACCAGTTCATTCCAGTCGAATGTTTCTGTAAATGCATCTAACGAATCAAAAGCTCCGTTTAAACCTGTTGCAAGCGCATGTGCTATTTCTCCAAAATCTACTTTCTCAAAGATTCCATTTAATCCAGTTGCTACAGACTGACCAATTTCACTATATGGAAGGTTTTCGACAAATCCCGTAAGCACATCCCATGCTTTCATAAAATTGTTTCCAAGCATGTTTCCAAAATTAGTCCAATCAACTTCACGAACTAAGCCTGTAATACCTTCTGCAAATTTCTTACCAAGGTTTTTGAAATTCGTTCCCTCAAGTAACTGATTGGCTGTATTAACTATTGTATTAATACCAGCTCCAACGGTACGTCCCATCAAATCCCAGTTGATATTATCAACAAGGCTGTTGAAAGTCTGGGTGAACGCACTGGTGAATTTAGTGATGTAAGGGCCTACATTATTCCAGTTAATGAAATCATAAAGCTTTTGCATCCCCCAGTTGATGCCATCAGCCATGATTTTTCCAAGACCTTTCCAGTCTTTTCTCTTAAAGGCATTTACAATGGCATCTGCCATTTCATTTGCCCTATTGGACATCTTTTTAAAAGCTTCGTCCCATGCTTTTTGATATGCAGATAAAGCATCATCTAAAGCAGCATCAAGCGCCGGAAGATGTGATGCGCCACCGCCAGAGCCAGAAGATGGATTACTTGTACTACCAGAATCAGAATTGTCATTAAGCTGATTCAGTTGATCAAACGCAAGGACTGACAATGTTTTTTCGAGTTTTTTTGCACTGGTATTGGCATTGTCAATTGCACCACTGGCATTATCCATATTATCTGCAATATCTCCGGTATCTACAGAAATACCACCAGTAGATGATACAAAGTTTGACAGTTTGATTCCAAGCAATTTTGCAATATAAGCAAACATTCTTTGTAATGCGATTACGATTGCATTGATATATGGAAGTACTGTTTGCAGTATAGGAATGAACAAGGAACCTATTGTTCTACCAAGGGATGCAAAGTTAGCTTGCAACATACGAATTTGATTTGCCGGTTGATTGATCGTGTTTGATAAATCAGCCCACGCATACTTAGAGTTGTTCAGCAAGATAATCGTTCTCAGAATCGTTTTATCTGCCTGAGACAAATTCGATATGCTGGTATTAATTCCAAGATTATACAGTTCCTGCTGCATGTTGGCATTACGGATATTAATGCCGTACTTATCCATAGCGCGGCTCATGCCAGTCAAGCCAGATGCCATGTCCTGCCATACATCTTCAAAGTCCATATTTCTTACAGATGCAAGGTCTGCACCAATCATAGTGAGTACATTAGACAATTTTAATGCAGTCTCTGATGTATCGCCCATAGATGATGCCATCTGCGCAAATGTTGCCTGATACTGCATAGTCTTTTCAGGATCAAGTCCAAGACTGACGGTATTGGTTCTAGCCAATTCGCCAGTATCTGAAATTTCGAATCCTGTCAGTTTCTGTGAAAGCTGTTTTGCTCTTTCTTGGAATGAATTTGCATATGCTTCAGCAGATTTTATACCACTTTTCTTCCATTCGTCAGTGTCGATTCCTTCTGCCACCTGATTGAATGCAGAGTTGAAGTAATTCAGGGTCTCTACATAGTTCATTGCGGATTCTACTGGCGATGTCAGAACATCTAATGCTCTTTTTGCGAGGAAACCTTTGGCGTAAAGAGCGCTCAACTTATTCGTTACCGAACTCAGAGGATTTGACAATCTTCTTATTTTTTCGCCAGCTTCAGAAGATGCATTTCCAATACCTGCGATTGCAGATATAGCTTTTCCACCTAAAGAAATAGCTTTTGAAGCAAATTTTTGAAAAGCATTTGTCAGCCCATGGATTACAGTACTTGCTTTTGAACCTAACGAAGAAAGCGTGTTGAATGAATTCGAAACGCTATTTGTGGCACGCCCTACTTTGCTTCCAGACGATGCTAATACTGCAAGAGCTTCTGTCATTCTTATTGTGCTTGAACTGATATCTGGTGCGCTTTTCATTGCGTCAAAAAACTTCAAAACCTCTTGTGCAAGAGTTGATAATTGGCTTGCAGTCTTTCCAGTTTTATCTCCTGCACTAGCTAATTTTCCAAGAGAAGTAATAAAAGCATTGGTGGATGCTGATACCTCGCTCATAGAGCTTAATTTAGCAGCCGTATTATTTAAACCTGTCGCAAGATTCGGAAGTTCCTTTGATACATTGCCGATATACTGTCCTGTGCCGGCAAGTTTAGCTATAGCAGTTGTGAACCGGCTAACGCTCGGAGAAACGTCTGGAATAGCATCAAGTTTCTGCATCTCAGTAAGAATTTCGCCTAATTTTCCTGTATCAAACTGACTGAAATCGGATTTTCCAAGACGATTGATAGCGTTTATAGCCGCATTCAATCCATTTGTTTTAAAATTCACGCTACCTAAACTTTTTAAAGAATTGGAAAAATTATTTAACCGGCTTATGTCAAGATTTCCAAGGGCAGTGTTTAATGTATCTAATTTTTTTACAAGGTTATTAATAGACCGTACCGCCTGAGTTGTGCTACTGCCTATTTGTATATTGAGGGTATCTATGGTATTATCGGCCATTAAAGCACCTCCTTTTAATCAAAAAAAATAAAGGGCAGACAAGACTTTTAATCCTGCCTGCCCTCGTCATTATTACCATGATTCAACTCAAAATTTGCTTGCATGAGTTGCAATGTCATGAGCAACCTGTCACGTTGCCGTTTCTTTTCTGCATCAGAAAGATTCTCTTCATCCTCTTGCTTTTGCTTTTCAGCTGTTTGTGAAAATGGCTCTTTAAGGTATTCAGCCTTTGACTTTTTACCAATAAGCACATTTGCAACCGCAGTCTGCACAGCACACATCGTGTACATGTTGAACTGCCATGCTTGCGAATCTGCCATTTTTTGCTTTAATTTGTAGGCTTCCATGTATGGTTCTAAATCATACGGTGTGGAATCCCAAAACTTTTCCTCAGAAACGCCAATAGACAAATAAAGTGGAAGTAGTTTTTTATGGACTACTTCAGAAAAAGTCAGCTCTTCTTCTTGTGATCCTGTGGAGTCTTCGGAAGTTTCGTCTCTGCCTTCTCCATTGCATTTATCATGCCGGATAAAAAACCATTCTTCTCAAGCTCCTCACTCGCTTTTTCAAATAGAGTAAATCCATTATGAGGATTTTCCTCTGTGGATTCATCTTCGTAGTCGTCCAGAAGGTCACATACTTTTTCATATGCAACTTTCTTTTCCTCTTCGGTTTCATACCCGAATTCATCTTTGTGTTTTCTTTGCAGTCCTGCCAGAATCAGTTCTGGAAGCATTTTAATCATATCTTTCGGATTATTGATTGTCCCCATAGAAGACACCTGTGTAAGAATGTCCGACTGAGTAAGTACTCCGTATCCGAATTTTACTTTGTATGTTTTATCATTTACTGAGAAACTAAACATGAATTATCCTCCCTGTTTTACATCTTATTCAGCAGCCGCTGTCGGCTCAATTTTGGTATCCAGTCCCTTATATGTATTGATGATAAGAGAAATAGACATGGTTGCTGCTTCGTTCTGTGCAATTTCTGGCATTGGAATTTCGCGACCGCATTCTGCAATAACAAAGAATGCGTCGGACATATCCGGGAATGACACCTGGAACCAGGTTGCCAGTCCTGTAGTTTTTGCAGCTTTAGAATCTTCGTACAGTTTTTTAATCTGTTTAACAGATTTGTCTGGATCCATGATGAATTCAATTTCCCATGTACCACCAGTATCCTGTCTACCAGCTGCATACTGTGTCAGATAATCTTCCAGTGCAGAAACGTCAATCTGTTCTGTTTCAAGAGAAATGCCGCCAATGGAAGAGGCTTCTTCCAGCTGTGTGAATTTGGTAGGCTTTGTGCCTTTCACGGTTTCAACGGCATATGAAAATTTCACACCAAGTGTAGTTAATCGTGCCATTTTGGCTCCTTTCTGCCTTTCGGCTATGAATTATTGCAATAAAAAAGAGCCTTAATGGCTCTGGTTCTGATACTTAACCCTGTACCAGGAGATAAAAGGATCACCTCCTTCTAGTCTTCTTTGCTTGCCTGCTTTACGATCTGATTTACATAATTACTAAGTCCTGCAACGAGGATTCCCTGTGTGATTGCGGTAAAAATTGCCATTGCGATTTCCTGTGCGCCAGATATAGCACATGTAGCAATAACATAAATTCCACAAATCAGAATGCCTAAAGCACCAAGGATTGCCGGGATATATTTGTCCGGTATGACTTCGGATTTTTTAATACCCATTCCGATAAAGTACAGTACAACCGCGACAATAAGAAGTTCCGGTTTCACATAGTTCATAATCTGTTCCATGTTTTTTCACTCCTTTCCTAGAGTAATGTGCCGGTATATATCCGGCTATATCTGCTAACAACACGTTTTATGCTGTTATCAGCATTATTTTGTCTTACGGGCCCGTATATCCTACGGAACCCCATGCCAACCATAGCCTTGTGACTGACATCGTCAATTTCATATACTTTTGAAGAAGCTTTTGAACCAGTCGCATAGGATTCTGATTGGAAAGATGGCGTTGTCGCGCACTCATCCCCCTCAAGATTGCCACGTGATGTTGGATTTCCAAGCAAGAACAAACGTGCGTAAACCTTTTTGTTTGAAGCTACCGTCTGGCTTTCATCATTAGAAAAGTTACCTTTTCCTACAACAGGTTCAATAGTTGTTATCCATCGTTCAAATACATCCGAAACTGGATTTTTTACTACATCTGGCATCTCTGTCACCACCTTGTTTTGAGCATAGAAAAAGCACCCACCATTCCGGTAGATGCTTTTATATCTTACAGTATACATAAAACAGACGTTATATTCAGTAAGAAAAGGTGTTATGTTTTTATGCAGAAAACACTTCTTTTGCGATTCTACGGATATTCTGCATAATTTCTACGCTTGCTTTGTACACGGGCATTGTAGCCTCCGTACCGTAAGAACGTACCCATTCGCCAGAATCAGAGACATATACCCACGATTCATTTTCTCCTTTACCCTGTCCGTAAGAACCAATAGTATATCCAAATTCTTCTCCTTTTGGATGGGGGCTTGTTCCTGCCGGAGTGTTGTACGAAATACCTGCACCGAATTCTATGAATAAAATCCCAGAACCCTCGCACACAAGAGTTGCCTGCGCGTAATTTCCGAACCTGTTGATTTTGATGTAGGTATTGTGGTTTTTATCAGAATCTCCCTGTGCCAACATAATATTTTCGTCTATGACAGGAATTCCCAATTCGCAAAGTCTTTTAAGAAATACTTCATTTTTATCGCGAAGGCTGTTTTGATATGCTTTCAACTCTTTGATTGCATTTCCAATAGATTTTTGACTCAGATTGCATTTGATTACTCGTCCGCTCATTCTTCTGCACCTATCTTTTTAATTCCATATCTAGCCAGATTCCCTCTTTGCGTATCAAGGATTTTCTTCAAACGATAATCTGGCGGTGTTGTAGGAATACCATCTTCCAGAACCAGATTTCCCAGTGTGTCAACCTGTGGCACGGTATCAATCCAAAATACATCTCCCTCTTGCGGATGGAAAGAACGGTTGAATGAAGTAATGTACCTGTCGTAATCCGGCACAATTCCTGCCGATATTTCCTCTGGTGTTCCTGCGGTGGATGATACGGAAAACTTAAAACTTTGTGGCTGACTGTAGGACGATACGGTATCTATCCCATCAAGTGCTTCGGTTACTTTTGACCAGTATACTATCTGTTGCTGTCGCTTTAACCCTCTCATAATATACCTCACTCATGTTAGTACTCTTCTCCGGTAATCTGCTTATACTGCTCCGGGGTGATTACACCCTTGTCGCAAAACTGTCTGATCTGTTTTGCCGTGTACAGTTTCAGATTGAAAAATCTCTTGATCTTCTCAAACATCATGCTTCCTCGCTTTCTTCAAGTAATGTGTCAGTCATCAGTGCCGTATACATAACCTGTGCCTCGATACGATCTTGCTGAGTTGGTTGTTCTTCTGGGAGTTCCGTCTGAATCTTCTCCAGTTCGGCAATCTCTTCGGGTGTCATATCCCTGTAGACCATTCCCATTACAGGTACTTCACGGGTACGGGTTTCTTCATGTTCCTCAGCGATGAGGTTACCTTCTTCGTCGTACTTGGCTGGGATGGTTACTGTGTAGGATTCTGTACGTGTTCCTGTTTGTTTGTACTCTGTTGTTTTCATCGCTTAATCCCCCTCACTTTAATTGCAGTATTGCATTCTGCAAAATATTGCGCCCACTCTGTATTTGGTAACAAGAGATAGGGGGATCCCCGAAACTCTGTGTTCCAATATTCTTTATCTACAATGAGTCCTTGTGTGCCTGTTACAATTTGTGTATTGTTTGTATGCACATTTTTCCCGATGCATGATTTTCCAGACGTATCTAAAGTGAATATATTAAACATATCCGCAAACGTACTGGTAACAATCCATTGAGCATGAGCATAATTAGGCTTAAGACAAATATTCCCTGTAAGTCCTGCGATCTCTTTTTTTGTTTTCGAAAATGAAATCTCTAATATTCTGTAGTCTGCAAATGCTGGGAATACATATTTCAATGTTTCGGCATCCATTGTTATTTCTGTGATGTCTATCATATCTTGAGTGTCAAGCGCCCCCATCCTCTCCCTCGCCGCCGCCTGTTCCTCTGCTGTCCATGCTGCACCTTTTCCGTCGCACATGGCGGCTTTGACGGCATGGTCAAAATTACTCGGCATAATAGTACCACTATTATGAGGATATCTCGTATTTATATGATCTAGTGTTGCTTTTTGTACTTGCAATGTTCCATCATTAGCAAAACCCAAAGCAGTATACCATGTAGCTCCGATTTTCGTCACACCGTAACCATTATTATTGGCCACTATCGGTATCTCCGCAACTCCATCCTGCACAATACTCTCACCATTAATCCGCACATCCAAGTTACTTCCACCATCCGCCCACTCACAGACGAATGTGCCATCTTCGTTGACTGATTTGATTTTGAGGATTTTACCGGGTTCGGGAGTTGGGGGAGAAACAAGAAATCCGCTGTCATTTTCTAGCTCAGATGTCTTTGTTGGAATCTTTGTATTATCTGGCAATGCACCAACATCTTCCGCAGTATATGTCGGTTTTTCTGGTCGTTTCGCCCAGTCTGGAACTGTTGGGTCGGTTTCTTCAAACGGGTGTTCTTGCATATACGCACCGACAGCTTCTTTGATTTCTTCTGTAGACGCACCGCCTGTCATGTCCTTCGCTTCGAAATCTGTCGGTTTGCCGTCTGTACCGACTTCTTTTACTGCTATTACCTGTCCAACCTTTGCGGACTGTGGTCGAGTGATTTTCTCTGACAGGTCAAGATTCAGATTGTCGCGTATTTGCTCCGTATCTTTCGCTGCTTTTTCTGCCCGATCAGCCGCGTTATTGACCGCAGTAACCGTTTCGTGGAAAATATTCGGTTCCGGTGCTGGATCTACGCTTGGATTCTCTGGCTTTGGTCGACTGTATACCGGAATAGTAATTCTGTACTCTGTATTGCCGGATTCCTCATCAGTCACATATATGAATGCATAGATGGAAAAATCACCAGACTTTCCATTGTTTTTCAGTAATTCGTCTGGAATCTTAACAGTTGTCACGCCATCCATTGTTGTTCCAACTCTTGACAGTGTGCTTCCACCTCTTATATCGAGGCTAAAATGTACCTCCGTAGCTGTTGGAAGATTCTGTCCTGTGATGCTCAATATCTGACCGTAGTCGTATTGCCAGATTTTACGGGTTGTCACGAATCTATAATCTAATTGTACTGGTATGATATTATTGTCTGCAAATGCCATTAAGCTATCATCCTTTCTACCCCAACAGGAGATACATATGTGAACTGGTTTCCTAAAGCATCTCTAGCTGTGCCAATCACGAAACAAGAATAGTCAGCTAGAAGATTGCAACACCATTCCTCTGCGTCCACCCAGTATCGTTTCTTGACCATGCGGTGAAGTTCTGGTAATAGACCGTAGCTGAACATCACGCAATGACCTAATTCATGGATAAACACACGGTTCAGAAGTTCTCCGTACAGATTATTTGCGATCGAAATTGTCATTGTAGAATAATCTGATACCGCAAGTGTCCTCTGCCCTGTACGGTCAATCAGAACACTATCATGGGGCGAAACAAAGCGAACTTTCCATAAGTCCCCGTTCATATAAAATTGTCTTAGCATGGTTTATCACCATCCTTTTCTCAGCTAAAAAGCCCCTGCTACATTTCTGTAACAAGGGCAAAATTTAATTCTTATTTGTTAATTCATCTGCTGTATCAGACGGGTTAAGTCGGTTTTCATCGACTGTCTAAGAGTCGCGTCTGCATCTGACCACATCTCTGTAAGATTACGTATAATGTCAGACGTATACTCTTTCATGGAATCATCCATTTTTCTCTTGGATTCTGTATCATTGGAATCATGGTAATGTCTGCGGTTTTCGCTGTATCTGTCATAGCTTTCACCATATCTGGACTGCTTATGGTTCATTCCATCCATTCTCATATCACTACGGTCTGGATGATAACCCATGCGATACATATTACGTTCAAACTCTGGATTGTTCAGATACTCGTTCATCCAGTCATCATCTTCCATGTACAGATATGGTTTATATCCCATGCGACTTCCTTTGCCTTTCGGGGCAAATCTGCCGTTTGCGTAACGATACCTGTCATATCCCATGCGTCCAAGATACTTCTCTTCCTGTTCGCATTCGTCCATAGCTTCTACGATTCTGTAGTCTTTATCTGCACAAATCGCATACTTTACGGATTCCATGCAGTCTTTCAAATCGTCCCAGTCTTGCGGACTAAGCTTGTCGAAGCCACATGCCTTGGCTTTTTCCATAGCCCATTTTCCCATTTCCATTGCAACTTTATGCATTACAGTTCCCCCTTTCTAACAGCCTGTGTAACAGGTGTGTCTGTCGTTGGGGCTGTACCATTAATTGCCGTTAAATTGTTGCTCGGACTACAAGCTGGATTTCCTAACATCTTGAATACTCCACCAGTTGCACTTGTAGCTACTCTTGTTGCGTACTTCGTTCTGGTTCTTACTCCACACGCTGTAACCTGTGCGCAGCAACGATTCTCTAGCGGATACAAAGTTGTTCCTGCTCCTATCTGAATCATTACCGGGGCGGTAATTGTAGTGGCTTCCGGTATACTTTGTGCGATCACAATGCAATACTTTTCTCCATTGGAATAACTGCCTGCCGGGAGTGTGATTACAAGATTGCCTCCTGTAAATGCAACGGCTTGGCTGATTACAAGATGGTTGCAGAGCTTACAAACATTTTTACAACTCATATTTTTACCTCTCAATCAAAATAAGAGGTGAGCCGCAACCCACCTCTTAGAATTAGTCAACCTCTAAGGGTGAGTTACTTAGCAGCAACCGTTTCCATATCCGTTGCATCCTGCGTATGCATACGGAGCCGGTACCTGAAATGCAGGAATCGGGGATGGATTGATTGAATTGATTAATCGCTGCGTCTGTGCATTCATTTCAGTTACAATCAGCGCGGACTGGCGATCCTGAGATGCAGCACGTTTCAGATCAGAGTTCTCTGCCTGTAATGTTGCAATCTTATCGTTAGTCAGGAAGTCAAGGATTGCTCTTGTGTTGCTGTTCTGGTTTTCCAGAAGATCTCTGGTATTGTTGTTCATTGTGTTTTGAAGAGCACAAGTGTTGGTTGCCAGGTTGTAGTTGATACCCTGGATAGCTTCCCTTGTTTCGCAGCAACAATTTGATAACTGAGACTGTAAAGCGTTGGTGTTCTGCATACCGGCTACGGTATCAGCGTTAATTGCCTGTTGAACACCATTGAAGCCCTGAAGCATTCCAACGTTCACGCCGTTGAAGCCACTCTGCATGGTATTGTTGAGAGCATATGTGCTGTCGCAGATACCCTGCTGAATACCTCTGATACCATTCTGGATATCATTAAGAGCAAATCCCTCATTGATATCGGCACGTGTAGCCCATCCTTGGAAGCCTGCACCATTTCCACCATTTCCACCGAAGCCGCCGCCCCAGCCGCCAAAACCTCCCCATCCAAAGATAGCAAAGATCAAGACAAGCCAGATAAGTGAAAAGCCATCACCGCCCCACATATCATTGGCGCGATTATTAGAGCCTGTAGCGGCAGCAATGTCACTAAGACTGTAATTTGAACCATTCATCATGTTTTTAGTCTCCTTAAATTTTATTTACAATAGGAGACATCCGCGGCTGTCGTCCCAAATTGTAGCGATTTTGAATCACCCAATTATGGGGAAATGTTATAATCCAAGGAACTTCTGGATAATTCCGTCTGGTGATAAGTGTTTTTCATTAAATACATTTTGCTGTATTTGATGTAACTGATCTGTATCACCTTTTTTGTATAAATCCAATGCATTTTTCAATGTCGGATTATTTCCTGCAAATTTGCTCATATCGTTCATCATGTTATCCACACTTCCGAACCTCTGAGAAATCATTTTCTCAAGTTGCTTTTTCATCATGGCGTTTGGGTTGAAATTCATCTCTGCTTACCTCCGTTCTGCTGTTTTGCAGCTTCCGATGTTCCTGACATAAATGTCGGGAACATATCTTTGATTCCGGAAATCTCAGAACAAACATCGTTCCGAAGCTGATTAAACATTGCTTCAATGTCAATCTGTTTCTCTTCCTGCTTCGGTTGCTGCTGTTCGTCTGGATTTGCAAGTTGGTAAACAAAAATCCTGCTTCTTCCGTCTGCCTGTAATTGCTTTTTGTATATTTCTGTTCCGTCTGTTTTGGGATAGTAGACAGGATTGCCGGACATATCAACGTCCTTTGCTTTTACAGTATCAATTCCATCCACCATTTGCCCTTGCAACATGGAAATCTGCGGAATCTGCTGCATGGGCTGTTGCATCTGCGCCTGTCCATACGGCATTGTTTGCTGATAACTATTTTGTAGCTGTGCCAATCTGTCTTGATACGGCTGTATTTGTCCGTAAGGGTTGCTCATTATTGGCTGTTGCGGATAATACGGAAAACCTGCCATAATCTGTTCCTCCTGTCCGGGATTCAAGAATCATATCCATATCATCTATAGAACGATGCTTTTCCCATATACCCTCGTAAGGGTTTCTTAATATAATCATTACGTTTTCTCCTATGATTATATTATATAGAAAGGAACACTGTATTTGAACGTCACTATTTCGCCACATTTCCGCCATTATGCAAAGAAAAGCCCCGAATGTACATCGGGGCAACTTTGGTAATTTTCTGCTTTATTTTTTTATTGATTCGGTCTATGGTTCTGGGGCTGTACTCCATTAATTCAGATGCTTCCCATAATGTTTTTTCGTCATAAGCCCGTAATCGAAATAATTTTTCTTCGCGTGAATCAAAACCTGCTTCTTGCAAGTAAAATTTTCTTTCATCTTCTGAAAAATCTGCATAATTCATATAACTCCACCGTCCTCCCTTACAAGTGGAATCAATTTGTTACATAGGAAATACACCGCTCAACATAAATCCTACAACTGCTCCCACGACTGCCGTTATAATGCATACAATAATAGTGTCATAACGTTTGCCAGGGACTGCCATGAGGATTTTTAAATTGTTGTTCATTTCATCGACTGTTTCTTTAATATGATCTAAGTCATTGCTATACAGGGCGGTCTTCTGTTCGAGCTTATTAATTCTTGAATAAAATTCTTTGTGCCTTTCAGACTGCTTTTCCTGCATATCATGAATACTTTTTTCGATTTCTTCGAAGCGGTGATTGTTAAAGCACTCATGTTCACATCCCATCGCTTTTCCTTTCTTTCACTCCCTATAAGATTTTTGCTCTTTCCCTACTTTAATGAGCAACCCTGCAATGTACCGGGAGGAAAAACACATTGCGTTCCATCCCATCTTTTTTAACTCAAACTTCCAGCAAAAGGAAAAACACCATGATTAATATAAATTTCGGTTTCAGATTCCCAACTTCTATTTACAGAAGATTCAGAATGTGATCCTTGGAACTCAGCCCCCTGCTTCACAAGAAAATAGAGGGCTAAATCAAATATGCAATCATAGCATTTTTCCATGTCACTATCTATTTTTTTATCTGTATAACTTGAAGGATAGTTTCTCTTATTCTTGAACGAACGAATTGCTCGTTTTACGGCAAGAGAAATCATTTCAGGTGATTCTGTATCATCGGTCAGATAGTTTACCAAATCGTTTATAAGCTCTTCGTTCATCCAAAATCACCTACCCTTGCTGAACTAATATTTCAGAAATGATACCAGCCTTATTTGTTGAGGTCAGGGCATAGCCATTATCACTTGCAAGCTGCCTTAACTGTGGTACAGTCATATTAGACAGCTCACTTTCTGTGTATTTATGTGTTGGTTCTTTGAATTTAACACTTGCTACAGACGGTGATCGGCTGTTCTCATTGAGACTATGCCCGGTTATTCCCCCTTTGTACCGATAACGATACCGCCATTAGCTTTCGGAGCAACCGGAACGAACATACCGGACGCTTTTGTCCATACTGCAACCGGATCCTGTGTAGCCCACATGGACAGTGTTACGAAAGAACGGTTTTCTTCCTGAATGAACTGTCTGTATTCAAGTTCTTCAGGTGTCACGCCCCAGAGTCCTGTACCGAAAGAACCGTTTGCATCTGCTTCATACAGAGTAAATACATCTTCTTTGAAGTATCTGCCTGTTTTAAGAGAACCATCTGCTTTTCTGAAGCGGAATTTCTCATCGCAACGATCAATTGTGATTCCGTATTCCTGCATAAGCAGATTTGCAAGTTCCTGTTTGGTCAGAAGACGTTTGTTTGCTGCTCCCAGAACCGCTGTCTGCATAGCAGTATTGTTTCTCATGTAGTTAATCATCTTTAGGGATGTAAGGGCCTTATTAACTACATAACCATTGTCTTCTGCTGCGGACACCATCTTTTGGATATCTCCCATGATATCTGCTTCTGGTGTAGCCCAGTTGGCAAGTGTTACTTTTGCACCAGTCGGTACGCCGTAATCAATATTCAGATCTACATTGTTCTCTTTGACTTTTACGGCACCTGTAGAAAGAAACTGTCCTTTCATAACATTCGCTCTGGCAACAACGCCTTCAAAAAGGTTAGCTGCATCATCAAATACAAAGTTTTTCAGTGCTTCATTATCCGGCACACCGTTTTCAATTGCCTGCTGTAATCTTTCAGACTGATTGATTTTTCTCTTAATAAAGAGTTTTTCAGTCAGAACTTTTTCGAATCCCGGTCTTGTTCCGATTTCTGCTTCAGTATCAAGCGCATGAACGAATGCCACTTCTGGCAGTCTCTGTCCAGCCATAAGTCTGTAGTATTCAGCTTTCAGGTACTGGGTTTTAACATCTGGAAAAATGGTATCAAGGATACCAGGTCTTTTAACACTGAAATCCTGAGAGAAGTTAAGTCTTTCTTCCTGTGTAATTGATTCTAATACATTAAATGGCATCTGTTATACCTCCTTAAAATTCTGGGTCTGTAGTGGTTACGAAAACAATTCCCGCTTTTTCAAGTTCTGTCTTTGCGGTAGTATCGACTACTGCCGGAAGTTTCTTTTCAAGAACACGTCCTGCAACAATTACGGAAATTGGTCTCTTTACATCGTCTGTCATATCAACCTCTTCAAATACGATTCCTTTTGCACCGGTTGCATTTGTCGGATATACAGAACCTGCTTTGATGATCTTCTTAGTTCCAACGGTTTCAGCATTTGTCTGTTCTGCTGTATAGGTTTTAAGTACCAGTCCTACCTCGGATTCGAGGATATTAGGTGTGGATTCGTACTGCTCTGTTTTCATAAAAGCCATAATCTAAATCTCCTTTTCTTAAATATTTACCGGTGCGTTATCGTCCGCCGGTTTGATTTCTGGGTTCATTCTTGCTGAGTATGCTTTTGCATATTCAGATGCATCACTTTTCTTTGTCTCGTTACTGTTGCCAGCTCCCCCACCCGGATTAGGCGTGTTTTCAAGGGCTTCTTTTTCCCATGCAGCTTTTGCAGTATCGAGAGTTGTTTTATTTACTTCGGAAATTCCATCAACAAAAGTCTGTGCTTCTTTGAGTGCATCTTCTTTATTCATATTGGAAAATGCTTTGATTGCTCCTGCGTAGGCATCACCTTGCATTCCTGCATTAGCAAAAATGGAAGTGATTTTTCCTGTCAGTGCTTCTCTCTGGGAAGTTGCAAGTGCGGATTCAAGGTCAGAAATTCTTTTCTCGTTTGCAGCTTTTTCTTTCTGGCGTTCCAGTTCTGCTTTCTCAGCGTCTGTCATATTCTGCTGTTTCAGCTCTTCCAATTCTTTTTCAAGGTCTGCTGCTTTGTTGGCTTTTTCTTGTAATGAAGCATTTTTGTCTTTTTCTTTCTTTACTTCTCCTGTAACGGAATCAAGGTATTTAGACACCTGTTCATCAGATGGTTCCTCAATTCCCATACCGATAAGTACCTGTTTTGCCTGTTCTCTTGTCATGAAATCTCCTTTCTTCCAGACCAACACACTTTGTTCACACGGTTCGCTCCGCACATGATCTGTGCCCGATTTGCGCTCACGGGCTGTTGCAATATTTTTGAGTATTAAAAAAGGAATCTCGGTTTTCCAAGATTCCTTAAATAATTAATGTAAAAATCGTCTATTCTTCACCAGTGTAAGAAATTGTTGCTGATTGATTTTGAATTGATTTCTGACTAAAATCTTTAATCAATTCTTGTGCTTTCTTCATTTCTGCGTCTGGGTTTGCCAGTTCAGGATAAACAGTTCCAAGATATGGTAAGCTCATTTCATATACCTTTTGCGGATCGCTGAATAATCCACAAGTAATCAATGCAATAAGCGGGTGAATTTTATTCTTGAACAGATAATCAAGTGCCTGTGCTTTAACAAGCATATTATCTGTTGGGTTTCTGGTGATTTTGACATCAAAATCTCTGGTAGAAATCTTGACATCATTGGAGGTTTTGCGAATGATGTTGAGAATAATTCTGACAGAAGCTTTTTCGGCTTCTTTTGTGAATGCTTCAACAAGTTTGGCATCTCGCTCTGCAAAATCCCATCCATTACGCAAATATACAGCATTACCAGTATCACCACCGGTGTTGCTCTGGCGGTTTGGCATTGCTTCTACAATCAGCATATTATTGTAAATGTCGTCTTTAGCAACTTGGCTCTCCGATTGGTTTAATTCCGCAGTCATCAAGTCAACATCTGACTGAACGCCGTTTCCAGCATCTTTTACAGATATTGCTCCTAGCTTGACCATTTTCAAAAATTCATTCTCGTCAACTTCACAGTTTTTGAATTTCATAAATGCTTGAACAAACTGTTCAACACCGTTTAATCTATCCGACTGATACTTGTTGATCGCATCAAATGCTGTAATTGCAATTTCGACATCAGATAGCCGGTCATGGTTGTTTGGATACTCGATAATTGGGATTCCGCCAAATCCATTAATGCCGCTGACGGTTACTTGTCCGTTCTTTATCTTGAAATATTGATTTGAAGAATAGCAAAGATAATATTGCTGATTCTCTTCATCTTTCAATATTTGAACAGATAGCATTGCTTTTCCTGTGTTTCTGGAATAAACAATATAAACATCTCCCGGATACGGAATAAAAATTCTAAATGGTGGTAAATCACGGTCTTTTGTCCAATCGTCTTCTCGTAGAATTGCTTTGTATGCAGTTCCTACGGCACTCTGGTATATTCCAAGCTGAATATTTCGGGCATCCGCATTTGCTTCGTCCAGATAATCATTCAGCAGATCGACCTGTTCATTTATCTTTTTATCTGCTTTTTTCTTTTTGCAGACATATTGAATAGGTTCTCCATATATTTGTCCTGCCTTAAACTTGACAACTTCCAGAGCGTGATTTTCGACAACTCTGTTATTTACTTCCGGTCTCACTAGCTTTTCTCGATATAAGATTGGTTGGTCACCTTTGTAGTACCGATAAAGATAATTAATCATCATTCTATTTCGATTATGTGTGCCAATCGTATCAGATAGAACTTGAACAACATTTTCGGTAGTAATTTGAGCTACGCCAGTGTAGGCAGTTTTTCTGCCAAAATCGCCTTGGCATAGGTCAACAAAATTGCTTTTGTTTCTTCCCACTGCCTATACCTCCTATTTTTAGACATGAAAAAAGCACCGAGTTTTCACCCGATGCTTCATACATTTTCATCATATATTATACATAATCGGAAAGTTATATTCAGTAAGAAAAGGTGCTAACTTTTGAAATTAATCATTTCTTTTACGTAATTTACTGCTTTCCCGTGGAATTGTTTAATATATTCTTCATTGTATTCCATTTCATCTGCAATGACAGTTAGCTTTTTTCCCTCTACGTATCGTTTATACAAAAAATTATAATACTGGGGATTTTTTACAGACTCTATAATATCTATAAGTTTCTGTTTTTTCTCCATAAGCTCCACCACATTGTCAGCTAGTTCTCGCTGCGCATCCACCAATTTTGCAATTGTATCGCCTATTTTATCTTGGCTTCCAGAAGTCTGAACACGTTCAATGCCATACGTCGAAGCACTAATGCTAGTAGCAAGCAATTTCAAGTGTTCGATTTCTTCCAGTTTGTTATTTATAATTTTTTCGTATCGTTGAATTTGATTCAGATACTCCTTTATATCCATGCTATCTCCTTCCCCACATAAAATTCTTAGTTGCTGTAACTTCTGCAAATCGTTTTTGAGTCAGAGTTATCATAAGTTGTGTAACACCATCTGGTGCATCGTCGTGATCGTTGTCGCCAATATACACAAAAGTGGTCAACTGTTCCATTGCTTTTGAATATTCCTTGTTTTGGTATTTAGGTGCCAGAAATATGAATCTTCTTTTAACATCTCCAGAGTACTGATTGATTTTTTCTTTTTTAGCTTGCTTTGATGGAGCTTTTGTGCTGGTAGTGCTACAAGCATATCCATGTTCTTTTAGTCTTCCGCTGACATAATAAGCATACATATCGCCACCATTGTTAGCTTCGAAATTGATAGATTGGATCTCATTTCCCATAATTCTTCCGACAACCAGTGGAAGTGTGACTTCCTTCGGACCTGTATTAAAAATCCAGTCATAAATGTATACATCTCCGTTTTCAAATTCCGCACCAACCGGCATGGACAAACTATCACCACCGCCCCACGCAACGTCACAAGCAGATACGTTCTTTACAAATCCGCCCTCTGGAAGAATTCCATTGTAATATCTTAGTTCATCTTCTGCGAACATGATTCCTTCACGCAAGAATGGTTTCTGTTGATATTTAGCCTCCCATTCGTTAGCATCAAGTCTGGCTTTCATATCTACATAATACTTCGTAGAAAAACCAACTCCATAATCATATTCAAAGTTTGATTCACCATCGTCATTCAAGGCAGGAATCTTACGGAACCGATACAATGGATTATCTCGATTGAGTTTTTCAATTTTGCCTAATGGGTCGTACAGATTCCATCTTGTTCCAACCATCAACTCTCTTGCCCCATCAATTTTACGGTCAACCATTTTGTTCAGATACTCTTGATAGGTATTCTCCAAACGAGTAGGGCTTAAAGAATGTTGCCTGTCTCGAACAAGGTCATCTACATACAAATATCCATCAGACGAAATATCAACAGCACCCGTCCATGTTCCCTCGATACCGCGACAAGTCATTGTGGCGAATCGGTCTGGCTTGTCCAAATTTATCTCAAAATCATCGGCACTTTGCTTTTGCAATTTTGATTTTGGAAATATCTCACTGTAAGTGTATTCTTGTGTGCTTATGAGATTCAGAAGCTCACCATAGAAACCCTTGGCCAGTTTTCCAGAGTGACCGCCCATTGCATTGTGGCTGTTTGGTCGTCTTCCCATTATCCACGACATAAAAAATATGCACATAGTACTCTTACCAACACGACTTGGTAACGATAGACCGTAAAATTCAATTATCCTATCTTCCAAATCCTGTAAATCTTGAGCGACTACTTGGAGTGTTTTCTTTCTTGGGATATAAAACTTTTTGCTGTCCGGTCTATTCTTCTCCATGTATAACAAATAACTCTCGAACGCCCATGGGGCTTCCAACAATAAATACTGCCAGTAAATATCATCAAAATTACCGCTTCCAGTCAGTGCCGCGTTTCTTGCCGCAGTTGTATGAGCGTATCGACTGACTTTCATTGCCATATTCCGTGCATCTGGATTATCCTTGAAAGGAAGGTCAATATTCATATTTAAAAGTAAATCAAGGCAGTCTTTCTGGTTTTGATAGACCGTCATATCGCCATTAATGATTTGATTTAAAATTGCCCGATACCATTCAAGCGAGCCTTCTGTGAATTTTTGCATAAAAATAGAGCCAGACCTCCTTTCTTTTTAGGATTTAGTCTGGCTCTCATGTGGCTCTTTGACTGATTTATTTATTATTCAGCATTCTCATCGGCTGTCATATCTCTTGTATCTACGATGGTAGGAGTGTTACTTCCCTGAATCTTCGGAACTTCACCATTCCATTTATCAATTTTCTGTTTTTCAATCAGTTCAGGAGTAAGTGATTCTGCAATTTTTCTATTTGCTTCCGCTTCGGCTTCAGCTTTAATCTTAATAGCTTCAGATTTGCCTTCTGCATCAATTTTGGCTTGTTCTGCCTGAATAGCTGCTTTTTCTTTTTCCTGTTCAGCAGCAATCAGTGCAACTTCTTTATCTTTATCGGCTTGTACTTTGGCTGTTTTAGCTTCAATATTGGCCAATTCAAGCTCTTGCTGTGCATTTACTTTCTTTTGGATTGCAGCTTGTGTTTCATCATCAGTGGAAATAGAAGTAAAGTTTACTGTATCAATAATGATTCCGTATGGTTCAAACTTCCGTTTAAGATATTCGTCAAGTGCTTCATTCAGTTCCTGACGCTTATCACCGAAAACATCTGTTACTGGATACTTCGCAGTTACTTCCTGCGTCCATGCTTTCATTTTCGGCTTAATAAAGGTGTTTTTTACAGATTCCCCGGATTGACCTTTAAACTGAGTAAATACATCAGTTACTCTGTTCTGATCGAATTTATACGAAAATTCCAAATCAACTAAAAGAGATTTGCCATCTGCCGTTGGTGTCTTGAAACTTTCATCTTTTGGAGAATCGCCTTTATCTTCAGATGTAAGATAAGACTGTTCGATTCCAACAGAATACAGTGAAGTTTTTACTGTAGGTGAAATCAAATGCCACCCCTGCGTAAGTACATTCTTGGAGATTCCCCCGTTCATTTTGTACTCGACCGCAATGTAACCGGCTGGAACCTTTACACTACACTTTGCAACGCATATAAGTCCTGCAATGATTACAACAGCTAATCCAATTCCACCTAAAAGTCCTTTTTTCATTCTTTGTCCTCCTTATTTTGACTTTCATCTTTATTTAACTCATCAATGGCATTTTTGCCAATGTGATTCAATAATTTACCTAGTGGCTGAAATAATTTGTAAAGCAGAAACCATACTGCCACTGCTCCGCATATCACTAGAAATATAAATACTGGATTCATAAATTCCCCTTTACTGGCCATTCAAAGCCAAAATCTGAACGCTTGATTTTACATTGTGGGCTTCCGTCTTTCCAGAAAACTAATCCCTCTATCTTGTGTTCGGAAAGATATTTCTTGATTCCTTCGAATGTTCTTTCAACTTTAACGATTTCGTCGCCATGTTTAACAAGTGTATCGTAATCCATATTGTACGGATTTCCGCAGAAATATTTTCCTATTGCTTCGTATGTTCCGTTAGCTAGATAAATTGTTACATTTCCTTTTATCGGACTATACGCTTTCAAAAACCACTTATCAGACGGATTATTCTCATCAACCTTTACCCATCCCGGCCAGTGACCTGTAATGGAATCTGGTTTGCAACAAGGAATAAATCCCTCTGGTGGTATCTTGCCTTTCTTGCAGTCATATCTTTTATAATATTCTCCGTCAATTATCGCGCAGCAAGAACCGTCGTATTTGACTGTTGCAACACCTTCTCCTTTAAGTACCCATTCCATGCCCGGATGCACTTTCGGAAGAACCTTTACAACCTTATGGTCTTTAAATTCTCGCTCAAATAATGTTGGTATCTTTTTCATTTACTCACCTCACAATACTTCTAAGTGAATCCCACCACTCATCTTTTTCTTTTATATCTTCTTCTCGTTTATATTGAATTTTTATTTTATATAGTCCAGAATCAGATACGTGTGGCTCAACATGTAAGAATTTGAATTTCTTTTTAAGATATCCTATTTCAAAAACACATTCTTTTGGAAAATCAGTATAAAGTGTGACAAATTCTACAAAAATAATTCTCTTATCTTTTTCATGGTACACATCAATATTTGCCAACGCATCGACAACTTTTTTGTCTTTAGCAAAAATCTTTATTGGAAAATTTACTACAAAATATTTGCTCATACATTAACCTCAATCTGGAATACCTAATTGTTTGTAAGTAAATACCGCTGTATATTTCTTTCCGCATTTGTAACAAGTTTCCGTAATAGTGCAAGTCTTTTCTTTATCATTACATTTCGATTCTGTATCCAAACTTTTGAACTTGCATCCACCTGTCAAAATACATTTAATCTGTTTTGTGTTCATCTTGTTCTCTTTGTAAAACTTTTCTGATGCAATCCTCAACAAGTATAAAGTCTTTATATGACATACGCATCTCGCAATTGTAAAAATGCTTTCCAATTTCATTTACAATTAATTTATAAATTCTAAACTTGGTTTCTTCCGAAAGTTCGTCCAGTTCCACAGGTTTAGTCTTTTGAAGTTCTTCCGCATCGCTGGCAACTGTTTTAATAACATCTTCATCAGGCACCTTTATAGAATCAATAGCTTTAACAATATCCGAAGTGTTTTTCGGATATATCCCGAAAAATCCGCTGTCCATTCCTTTGAAAAATTCTTCTGGACTTACATCTGGATTATACGAAGGTAATTTCCGATATATTGCGAAGTATTTCTCTTTTTCCTCAGGAGTAAATACTTCTAATGCGGAGAATCCGCTTCGTTTTCGAAATACATCACATATATCTGGTGTTGGAAACGAGAACGGAACATGGAAATATTTTGTAAAAATCCCACAAGAAAGAAATCTGCGACTACCATTTGTTTCAATTTTTGAGTACGCACAATCATAACAAGTGTTCATACATTCACCTCAAACTCTTTCTTGCAGTTGCTACCCTTGCATTTCAATTTAAGATGCCGAATTTTTGTCTCTGGGCTAATCAGAAGTGCTTTCTTCTCACAAAAAGGACAGCAATACCACAACTTGCCATTGATGTTCTTTATTAATGCCCGTCCGTCCCACGGCTCCGGTGGATTCATTACCTGAGAAAAATCTATCCCCTCAGATTCAAATGCTGATTTGATGCTCACGTTAATCTCCTATTCTTTTTATGTTTAATACCTTTATGTTTCCGTTTGAGATAAATCCTCATTTTATTTCTTACGTTTTTGCTGAATTGATTATTGAATTTTCTTTTTCTCTTTCTCCCGGCAATCTGTCTTATTTTGTGCTTTCCATGCATTTTAAGATAATTATTACAATACGGAACAATGCACATATCGTTCATTAACGGAGAAAAATATTTTTTTGGTACAGTTTCTATCCAAGGAATATTACGTAGACGCATATTGTTTTTCACGCTTTCTCACTCCTTTTCGTCCTGCAATTCTGCGTATCATAGGTTCTCCGTGCATTTTACGGTCATTGTTGGTTAAGTAAATTCCAAACACCAATTCATATAGTCTTCTTCTGTCATACGGGCTTATAAAGAAAGGAATGTCAACTTTAAATTTATTTTTGTGTCCAAATAAATCTGGCATATGTTCGTTATTCTTCGAAGAATTATCTGATATATCTTCTATTTCAGAAAGTTCTTGCAAGCTGTCGCTCTGTTCTCCAATGTAAAAACAAGGATTATTTTTCTCCCCCATATAAACTCACCCCATGAATCTTTCTCAGAGTTGCATATCGGTCAACAAGTACGTCCAACGCAGTCTGAAGCTGATTGATTGTAATGCAATCGGACTCATACCGCCTGTGATATTTTGCGATTTCTATAGATTCGTCGTAAAATGGTGTATCTGCCTTTTCGTCCACCTGTCTTTTTAACTCGTTATTATAAGCACGCATATTATCCAGTTTAGCCTGAAGCTCATTGATTTTCTTATTTTTGTTCAGAATTTCATGTTGCTTTGCTTCGCTCTCATCAGCCAACCGAACAACTTCTTCTTTCAGCTGATCTACTGTCCAATTTTTCAAATCTTCAATTCTCATGGCATCCTCCCTCAAATCTTGGTAAATATTTCCATGTCGTAGTTATCCCGGATAGCGGACACATTCTTCTGTTCAATAAATCATATGTCATAATTTACTCCTTTCCTCTCTATGTTTCATCTGACACTCGATCATCTTTGCTATATTCTCACGTTCCTGTTTTATTCCATGTCCTTGCCGGAACAATTCACATTCAAGGATTTTGCCGCACTTAGAACATTCATCTTTGATTTCTTTGCCTGCTATTCGCATTTCCATCCATCCTGTACCATTCTAGGTTCGTATTTTTTCTCAGCGTATCCTTCGCCATTGCATAAGTCGCAAGTGACTTTTATTTCTTTATAATCATCGCAACATTCCCAGTATTGTGCGCGATTTACTCTTTCAATAATAGTTCCACTTCCGCCGCATTTCGGGCATCTATGAATTCTATTTCCTTGTATTAGACTTACAAGGTCATTAAGAGTCGTTTCTCCACCGTATACATTTCTCAGACGTATCACTTCATGAATTTTCATTCTTTACACCCTCCCAACATTCACAACTGTCATCCCAGCATCTGAAATCTGCACAATATTCACTACCATAATTGCAACAGACGCCTTCTTCCAGTGCATACCATTTGCATGTACAACAATAATCTTTTTCTTCCATAATCCACCTCTCTAAACAAAAATTCCAGTACACGGACTTGAACCGTAACTAGCCACCCAACGTGGAGTACTGGAAACCATTCATAGAAAGGTAAGATAAAAATGAAATCCTTCCAATGATTGCAGTTCATTGGAACGGTGCATCCGTGATTCGAACACGGACAACATTTCTGTTGGAAGACTTAGCAAGTCTCTCTGTTACCATTACAGCAATGCACCACTTAACTAACCAAAGCTGATTTTATTGTATCGTCAAAAAACCAAAAAAAACGGTGGGAACCTTATTCGCAAGAGCTACGCCCACAAGTGGAATCGAACCACTACACTACACCTAGTTCGCTCCGTATGTTTTATATTTTCTCAATTGTAATGCAGTCGTACCTTTCTGAATTGATTGTGTTTTCCATAGCCTCAATCGGATTATATCCAAGATTCTGTAAAACCTGTTTAAATACTGTTACCGACTGACCACTTGCAAGCTGCACACCTTTTCTTGTAGCATCTGCATGGAACACATCATGTCTGCTGTCGACATTCCAGAAGATAATATTCGGAATGATGTATCCGGCTTTTCGGAATTTGCTTGCCATTTTGTCATAGAAAGACCAGTCCTTATTTCCACAGTAATCAATTTCCATATCAGAAATAACAACTATAGCTTTCGGCATCTCTTCTTGCGAAACGTTGTTCTCTTCAGCAATATCGAGTACTTTCTCAAATGCAGCTTTAAGGTTTGTGCTACCGCCCCAATTTGCTTTTGCAACATTGATTATTTTCTGGTGAAGTGTTTCGCCCTTTAATGTGACAATCTGTGGATTGCTAGAGAATGTCATAAACAAGTTATGATATGCACCCGTATTTCTTTCAGCGAAATATATTGCCAAACCGATTGATGTTGCCATTGGTCTTCCATACATTGAGCCAGATACATCAGCCATTATCAGTGCATTTGTTCCCTGTTCAACATAATCTGGAAGTGCTTTCCACTGTGCTTCAAGAACTTTGTTGTTTTCTTTTTCGTAAAGAATTTTCTCTACGATATCGTATGGATACAAGGTTGAAGCGTTGATTTTAACTTCTCTTTTATCAGCTTTATTGATAAATTCGCTGAATCCATCTGGATCATGCTTTGCAAAGGCTCTACGATAAATCATCATTGCACGGC
>OGFG01000185.1_pt1 | contig 75226 bp, 70 predicted proteins | sample 1570761 | NCBI WGS metagenome assembly OGFG01 (sample SAMEA2581938, study PRJEB24529) | metagenome | biome: Human gut stool | place: China | collected 2011
GGACAGTTTACTGTAAATATTTCTTTTTTCTCTCCTAATTTTGTTTCATCATATATATATACAAATTTACATGTATATCTAGTTTGTTTTTTTACATCACTATACTTTTCTTTTTCAAGATTTGTATCGTAATAGTATTCAATTGTTGATGAAGTTGTAATTGTTGCCATACCATTATTTTTCTCATAATTTTTTATTGCATGTGTATGGAACACAATTCCATCATATTTTGCCCAAATGCTTCTGCTTTTCATATCTTGTATTTGTTCTAATACTTGTGGATAGACCAAACTTAAGGCTTTATCATTTTTTATTTGAGTTTCAGATTTATTTTCTATTGCATTAAATATTTTAATTAAGTTATTTTCTATTTCTTTATACAACATATCTTTATTAAAATCATTAAAATCTCTTAATATTAATGGTTCCATAAGTTTAGTCATTCCACTTACATTTTTTATTCTTGAATATTCTTGTTTACGTATATCCTTTGCATTTCTTGCAGCATGTAAAATTTGTTTTAAATTTCCTGCACCTAAATGTTTGTTTAATGATATTAAAATAATTCCAATTATTATTGCAACTGCAAGTATTATACCTAAACAAGCTCCTAGTAGACCTAATATAAAACTCATATTACATTCCCGGATGTCCTTCTAAATTTGAAAGTACCCAATCATGTTCTCCTGTTGTTATTATACTTCCACAATATTCACATTTTCCTGAACTTGTTATATTTGTTGGTGCACCACAGTTTAGACAATTTGTTGTGCTCTTCTTATCTGTACCTTCTACCGTTTTTACTCCGGCCTTTCTTATAAATGTTAATGTATATACCATATACATATCTTGGTTTGGATTTCCTTCAAGTACTTCTTTTGTTTCTTCGTTTATAATGTAATCTTTCATTACTGCTTTTAATGTCATTTTTAATGTTTCTTTGTCTCCATCTTGTGTAAAGCTATTTAAGTATGTTTTTCTTACAGATACTCTGTCTACAATATTTATTCTTTTGGTATCTATATATTGCTGTAATTGTTTTGAATGTTGTTCAAATAATTCATTACTTTCAAATGGTCTTATTTCTTCCCACTTTCTATCAGTCCATGCTGCTTGTAATTTAATAAATACTTCTTTACTAAATGCCATAAAGTTTTCAGCTGAGAACATTGGGTCTATGTTTCTTATTTGTGCCTCAACAGAATCTGTATTGTCATTTGCGTTTGGAGCAACATTATTTATACTATCAATTCCGCCTTTTTTCTTTAGATACATTATTAATAAATATATTCCAACTGCTATTATAATTCCAGGTAATGAACCACCAAAAATATAAACTCCTCCTCCTGAACTACTTGATGATGAATGGCTACTACTTGAATGACTACTGCTACTTGAACTTCCTCCTGAGCTATATCTTTGTATACTTCCAGCATCTGCAAAAGTTGGTAACTCCATTGTAAAAATTAATGCAAAAAGTAAAAGTATAGATACTATACATTTTTTTAATTTTTTCATTTTTTCCCCTTTCATTTGTTTTTCCCTTTCATTTTATCATTATTTGTCGAAAAAAATCAATAGCAAATTAAAGTTATATTAGAATATTTTTCTATTTTAAATCTTTTGCTGCTTTTATTAATCCTACAAATAATGGTGCTGGCTTATTTGGCCTTGATTTTAACTCTGGGTGAAATTGTCCTGCTATAAAATATGGATGATTTTCTTTTGATATTTCAACAATTTCTACCAAACTTCCATCTGGTGATGTTCCAGAACATATTAATCCTGCCTCTTCTAGTTGTTTTTTATAACTATTGTTATATTCAAATCTATGCCTATGTCTTTCAGATATTTCTTCTTTATTATAAATTTCTTTTGCTAGTGTCCCGTTTTTTAGTATGCAAGGATATGCTCCAAGTCTCATTGTTCCACCTTTTTTAGCCACATTTTTTTGTTCTTCCATAATATGAATTAATGGATTTTTTGTATTTTCATCAAATTCTGCTGAATTTGCATCTTTTATATTTAAAACATCTCTTGCATATTCTACAACAGCCATTTGCATTCCTAAACAAATTCCTAAAAATGGTATTTTATTTTCTCTTGCATATTTTATTGTTTGAATTTTTCCCTCTATTCCACGATTTCCAAAACCTCCTGGAACAACTATTGCATGAAATCCCCCTAATTTTTCTTTTACATTGTCTTGATTAATTGTTTCAGAATCTACTAATTTTACATCTACTTTTACATTGTTTGCAAATCCTGCATGATATAGACTTTCTATTACAGATATATATGAATCTTCTAATTTTATGTATTTACCAACTATTGCAACATTTATTTTATTTTGTTTATCTATATTTCTAATATTTTCTATCATATTTTCCCATTTACTATTATCAGGTAAATATTTAGCTAGTTTTAAGTGATTACATACTTCCCTTGCAAGTCCTTCTTCTTCAAGCATTAAAGGAACTGCATACAAACAATCTGCTGTTTTATTTTGTATTACACTTGTTTTTCTTACATTACAAAATAATGATAATTTTTCCCTTATATTTTCTGGTATATCACGTTCAGTTCTACACACTAATATGTCTGGATTTATTCCATAACTTTGTAACTCTTTTACTGAGTGTTGTGTTGGTTTTGATTTTATTTCATTTGAACCAAATATATATGGAAGTAGTGTAACGTGTATATATAATACATCTTCTGGATTTTTTTCTAAGCCAACTTGTCTTATTGCCTCTATTATGGAAAGCCCCTCTATGTCTCCTACAGTTCCCCCTACTTCTGATATTACGATGTCTGTGTCTGTATTTTCAAATGCATATATTCTTTCTTTTATTTCGTTTGTTATATGTGGAATTACTTGTACTGTTTTTCCTAAGTAGTCTCCTTTTCTTTCTTTCTCTATTACACTTAAATAAATTTTCCCCATTGTAATGCTTGAGTTTTCTGTTAGGTTTTCGTCTATAAATCTTTCATAATGTCCTAAATCTAAGTCTGTTTCTGCTCCATCATCTGTAACAAATACCTCTCCATGTTCGTATGGATTCATTGTTCCTGGGTCTACATTTATATATGGATCAAATTTTTGAATTGTTACTTTATATCCTCTATTTTTTAATAATCTTCCTAGTGATGCAGCTGTTATTCCCTTTCCTAATCCTGATACTACTCCTCCTGTTACAAATACATATTTTGTGTTCATTTATTCTTCCTCCTATATTCCCATTTTTGCCATATAAAATCAAATAAAAAAAATAGATTAAAATAAAAACTGCAAAAGTGGTTTTTTTTTAATCTATTAAAACTATATTTTTATATTATCATACTTTTATAATTTTTTCAAGACAAATTTGATTAATTGCCTCAACTTTCTATAAAAAATCATACAATATATTCTATACTATTATCTGGAAAATACTTTTCCATTTGTTTTTTTAAGTAAACTTCCGCTTCTTTTCTAACATCTTGTTTATATGAATATTTACCTTTTCCTCTACCTGTCATAATTTCAGTATTATATAAATTTATAGCATTTGGAAATGCTTCTTCATTTATTTTGGTGTGTACAAAACTATATGTCATAAATATTATTTCAAAAAATGCTTGTTTTTTTACTTTTTCAGATAATTCACTATTTAATCTTTGAATTAGATTTGTATATAATTCTTTCCAATTTTCAACTAAAATTACTGGTGCAATTAGTATTCCGACTTTATATTCAGCTTCTGCTAATTTGTTTATAGCTTCTATTCTTTCTTTTAGTCTTGATGTACCAAATTCCACTTTATTTATGATTTCTTCTGGATTCATACTTACTCTTATTGTGATTTTACCATTATGTTTTAATGGCAAAATTGGATCTACCATGTCAAATTTGGTAGGAAGTGTTAATTGTCCTTTTGATGTATCTGCAAAGTTTTCTATTGTCCATACTAAATTATTTGTTATTGTATTTTCTAATATTAAATCACTATTACTTCCTATCTCAAATGTTAGATTTTTTTCACTTTTTTGTGCTGTTTTTATTATTTTTTCAAGCATCTGCTCTCTATTTACAAATAATCTTAAATATGCACATTTATTGTAATTACATACCAAATAGCAATATAAACACATCGCAGTACATCCTGATGAGGTATATGGTACTAAATAATCTGATGTTTTATGGTTTTCTACAAATTTATGTGTTTTTCTTGTTCCTATTATTAGATTTTGTTTTATTTTTGGAAATTCACTATTATTCTTTTTTCTCATTTCTTCTATATTATTATGATTTTCTATAAGGATTTTGGGTACTTCTTTATATTTTTCTAATAGTTCTTTTCCTAATTGATAATTTTCTATTTCTTCTTCATAATATATCGCTTGTGGTTTAAACATAACTTTTTCTCCTTTTTGTTAGTTTAACCTTTATTAAAACATTAATACAAAAAGAGCTTCAAATTGAAGTTCTTTTTAAGTTATTTTATTAAATTATTTTTCTTACAATATGGAACAACTTCATTTTTTAATGTATGAATTTGATCTAAACACTCATAGTTATTAACAACATCAAATACTATAGGATGTTCATTATGTCCTACTGATAACGCTCTTCCTAGTTGTTGAAAATAAATTATTGGTGAAACAGTTGGTCTAAACATTATTACTCCATCGATACTTTTAACATGTACTCCTTCATTTAACATTTCTATTGAAAATAATAATTTTAATTCATCTCTTTCATTGTTTTCAAAACTATCTATTGCATATTTATTAAGTTCTCTACCTTTTTCATAATAAACATCATTTACTTTTATCTTATTTATATTTTTAAACCATTCGTTACTTTTTTCTTTCATTAACTCCATATGAGGTTTATCTTTACAAAAAACAATATATTTTCCTTTAGTATTTGTTATATACTTTTCAAAAACTTCTGATAATCCTCTTGATTTTTCAATTTCTTGTTTTGCTTCATTCAATCTTTTTTGTAATTCTTCTCGTTCTTCTTTATTTTTATATTTATTTATTTTACCTTGAATTTTTTCTATTTCATCATCAAAAGAATATATAGATGCAATATATGTAGGCGGTGGTAATATACCCATTGCTATTGCTTCTGCCAAAGATATTTCAGATGCAATATCTCCATCAAATATTTCATCTGCCATATTTCTATTATCATCTAAATATCTAATTGGAGTTGCAGATAAACCTAAAACTTTAGCGTCTTCATTATTATCAAGTAATTTATTTATACCTTTACTCCATTCTTTAGCTCCACATCTATGAAATTCATCCATAACTATACAATCGTATTTATTATCTGCTATTCTATTATTTACATTAGTATATAATTCAAACTCTAAGTTAGGAAAATCACTTAAACTTAATCCATTATCTTCAATATGAGTTTTAAATTGATCAATAATAGCATGTGTTGGTGCTAAAAACAAACATCTTTTATCTTTGTTATCTTCTAACCACTTTAACGAAATAAAACTTTTACCTGTACCAGTTGCATGAACAACACAAGTTCTATTTGTAGTTTCAAAGTGTTCTAAAACATTGCTATACGCTTTTTTATTATGTTTATATAATTCTATTGCCATATTATTCGCCTCCAATTTTATTTACATTTCTACTATATATAATTGTACCATATATTTACACACTTTACATAAAAAAGATTAATAAGTTTACATTCTTACTAATCTTAAACACATTTTACAATTTCACTTTTATATTCATCTTGAGAAATTTTTAAACCATAATATAATCTTTCATCTAGGGTCAACGTTGGTGTAACCTTATCAATGTAATTATGCATTGCATCGTTTTTCTCACCAGAAAGTTCATCTAAAAGAGTCATTAATGTATTTGTTGGTGATTTAATTATACCATTATCATTCCTATAACCCATTATTTTTCTAATATAATAATTTTTATAAAAATTAGGAGTTACACTAGATAATCTTTTATCTTTAATATTATTACTTAAGTTGCTATTTTCTTTTGTAAGTCATTTAAGTCATATACTCCTTCTACTTCAAAATCATTTTCCTCATTTATACCAAATATTATTATTCCACCATATTTGTTAGAAAAGCTAGAAAGTGTATCATAACATTTTTTAGGAAAACCTCCTAAAGCAGTTTTTGCTTCTATCCTATCTGTTTCAGTTTAATAGTTTCTCATATATTTAATTGCATTAATAACTTCTAATTTTTCCATAGTATTCATCTCCCTATTAATATTATAGCGTAAATTTTTAGACTAAAGTCCGTTTTTTTAATTAAGTATTTATTTGTCATACTTATTACCGTTATTTGTAATAAAAACGGAAATAACCTTGTTAAATGATGCTTAAAAATTAGTTAAAAAAGTAATTAACGCATACTGAAAATAACAGGCTAAAGTCCGTTTTTCAAACTTAAATCCGTTTTCATATATTCTTAGGATAAATGAAAACCAAAAAGGTGATTTATTTATTGATAACAAATAAAGACTAACTTTATTTGTATTAACTATTATAATCAATGAAATTTAAAAAGCAAGGGTTTTAATAAACTCACTTTGTTCGCCCTTGCTTTTACATTTCATATTACTATAATCAGACTTAATTCCGCTTTCTTATTAAAAACGGAATTTCAAATCAAAATTAACACTATTAATATTATAGTATTTTTTTAATAATTTATTGATATTATTATTTAGTAATTTTTTTGTTTGTGATATACAAATTAATTCCTGCTATACTTTTGATTCTATCTTTTTTTCATACATCTTCTGTAATTGTACTATATCACACAAAAGTATGAATTACAATACCTATTTTGTAAAGAAAAACCAAGTTATTTACTTGGATTTAATTATTTCTTTCTTCTTCGAGAATATTCTGCAAAATCTATTATATTGCTAGTTTTTTCTTCCTTTTCATCACTAATAGAAGAATTATCATTTGATACTATATTAGATTCTTTATGGTTATCCTTATAAATAAATCTAAGTGATTCATTAAAATCTCTCTTCTTTAGTACCTCTATAAATTCATCAGAAAGTACTCCTTTAAAATACATATCTAATTCTGCATCACTTATGTTTTTAAATGTATTAGTATCTTTTACTTGCTCTTCTTGTTTTTGTAATCTAGTAGTTTCTACTTTTATAACTTCAATTAACTTTTCATACTCTGACAAATCTATTTGTTCATTATACAAAGATTTATGCCATAAACTATCATTTATATCACTCATAGTATGACGAATATAGTTAGTAATAGAATATCTAATATTATCATCTATCTCTCTATATTTCATAAATTCTTTCAAATTTAATGTTTCGTTAATAGTTTTCTCAAAACTTATTGTACTATATACATATTTTTTTATTACTAATTTTAATTTATACGCTAAAATCTTAGAATATCTTTTTAATGGTTTTTCGCAACCTTTAAACTTTTTTAAATCATTTTCTAATAAATCTGTTGTTCTTGGTCTTATTTCTTTATTATTTTTCATTTAATTTATACCCTTCGCTTTTTTCTTTCTTTTGAATACATTTCTGTTAATTGCTCATCAGAAAGTTTAATAACTCTGCCACCTTTAGGGTATATTGTATTACTACCAAAAACAATCCAAATAGCATTCATAGGTTTTTTTGGCATATCAGCACAGCCATCAGTAAATATTATCTTATTATCTACATGATTAGTAAACGCATTTACTGCAACATTAAAGTTTGTTCCTCCGCCACCCATAAACTTCATATTTTCTATATTTTCTTCATTTTTTATTTCAGTAAAACCATAAAATTTAGTATCAAAACATCCAACTTTTACTTTTGAATGTCCTAGAATGTTTTTACATTCTTTCAAAAAGTTTTTAAGTAAAACATCATCAATAGAACCACTTGTATCTAATACAATTTCAGTTTCTGGAATGGGTTGTAATTCCAACGAAGGAGTTAATATGCCATCTTCAAATGTTGCATTTTTATAAGACCAATCAACATCATAATTTATAGTTTCTTTTAAAATATAACGCCAATCTAGTAATGGTTTCCCCTCACCAATATCATCAACTTTTCTTATTTTATCGCCAGGAGTATTTCCAAATTGTGATACTTGTTTCGACAAAGATTCTTTCAATTCTTCTAATTGTTTCTTTTTCTCTTTCTTATTTTTTTTAAAAGCTTCTTTCTCACCTATTTTTTCAAATTTATCTTGCGTATCTTTAATTTCTTTTGGTAATTTTGAAGATTTAGTTAAATTTTTATCCCATAAAGAATGATCATCGTGACCTTCTGGTTTATTTTCCGAATTTTTCTGTGAGTTATTATTATTTGAACCGTCATTACCCATTTTATTATCTTTTAATAATTTTTCGTAATAATCTTCTGCATTATAATTAACTGCATCTGGCATATCAATGCATCCTTTTATCATTGATAATCCATCATTTTTTAAAAATTGATTAATAACTGCATCAGTTGCTATATTCCATACATTTTGATTTTTTCCTTTTCCTCTTGGAATATGATTAAATGCAATATGGCAAACCTCATGCGCAAACACAAAAATTTGTTCTTCTAAAGGATATCCTTTTAATGCTTTAGAATTGTAGTAAATAGTTTCACCATTCGTAGCAGCTAATGAAATATTTTCGTCATCTATATAATTAATCCCTGTTATAACACTTCCAAAGAAAGGATACTTAACAAGCATCTTCCTTTTTAGTGCTTCTATATTATAATCCATAAAATTATCCCTATATTACTGCTACTAACGAAAATATTTCTTCATTAATTTTTTCTGGATTTATTTCGTTTGCAGTAACTATTATTACACAACTCTTTGGTAAATCAAATGTAGATATTTTTCTATATTCTAATAACTCACCAAATTTTAATTGTTCATCTTTTGAGATTGTATCGATTTTACTTATCACTAGTATTTTAGATTCTTTAGAGTTTATAATTTCATTTAGCCATAAAGGTGGTAAAAATTCTGTACCACTATAATGCCCATTCAATTCTATTTTATCAACATTAGCAGGTAAAATAATAGCATTATTAATATCACTTAATGAAGTAATATCAGTTAGAATTGGTGCTACATTTGCCTTTATATAAGACAATAACATTTCTTTTTTATTATTCATTATTTTTTAATACCTCCTTTTTGTTCTTCAGGAAGTCTTGCTTCTGCAATTCTTTCTAATCTTGAATTATCATTATGAATCCACATAGTATCAAATAATATTCCATATTCTGCACCTAATTTAAGTACAAAATTTCTAACCTTATCTAGATTTTCTTCATCAACCATTGAAAGACCAACAGTAGTTATATATTTTTCAGCAGTATCTAACTTTTTAACACGTTCTTTGTCATATTTATTATTAATTACTTCATCTAAAGTTATTCTTGGTTCTTTACAAAAAGCTATAAACTCATTAGTTATATCTTCTCCTACTAACGCTCTTAACATTTCTGGATTACCAGTCGCATAAAGCATTTTTGATGCCATTTCCCATTTTCTAGGATCTGCATTAGGCTTGATTCCATCATATTTGCTACGAAGTGGTTTACCTTCTCTATATGCTATATATGCATAAATTGAAGGATGTATATTATTTTCACTAGCCCACTTTAACCAACTTTCTGTTGTTGTCTTTATATATACATGAGCAAATCTGTTAAATAATGGTTCTGATAAACTATTTGCAGATAAACTATCATTTAGTTCATTACCAGCTGCTACTATTCTTGCATTTTCAGGAAGTTGCCATATTCCATTTATCTCTTTATTTAATACAATATTAAATGCCATACCTTGAATACTTGGGAGAGCATTAGTTATTTCATCAAAAAATACAATATGTAATTTTTCAGGTTCTTTTTCACACTTTGCTTTTACCTTTTTATACCATGTTGGTGGAATATCTATCATTTCTCCTGTTGTTGGATTTAATGCACTCTTACCATTTAAACTATCTGGTGTTGCATTTCTTAAATAGATTATTTCACAAGTTGGGTCTATTTGTTTTACCCTAGCACTTTTTCCTTCAGAAGATGGACCATGCAAAAATACTGGTATATCACTTTCTATTGCTCCCCTAATAATTTCTTCTTCACTTACTTCTTCAAATTTTAATCCATAAGGATTACTTTCTTTTCCCATTCTATTTATACCTCCATTACATCTTTTTACTTGATCTTTCTTTTTCTATTTTTGCTAATATATCTTCTACAGTTGCTTTTCTAACTCTTTTTGGTTTTTCTGGTTTTTCTTCTAATAATTCTTTATTATAATTTGGCTCTTCTATGTTTTCTCCATTAATAACGTTATCAATATAAATATTATATGTATCTTCTTCTATAGCTAATTCACTTTTGGTTGGTCTTTTTGATGCATTTTGCATTCCAAATTTATCTTCTAAAGATTCTCTATCATAATATGACGCTTCTTGCCATATCTCCATAGCTCTAATTACATTTTTTTCTTTAGTAGTTAAATGCTCATCTACATTAATTAAAGTACTAATAGTATCTACATAAATATTATATAAAATTTCTTGTAAATCTAAGTACTTCTTTAATCTATCTGAAATAACCAAATTAATTTTCTTTTTAGACTTATCAAATGTTGGAGAAACAGTTGCATCTTCAATTGACCTCATCATACTAATCCAACCATTATTTTCTGATTTATACATTTCAATGCGTAAAGATTCTTCATCTTTTATCTTAGATATTTTTTCATTTATTTCTTGTAATGTTAAATTTTCTGTTTGCCATATAGGCATTTGTTTTTTAATACTTTCTGAAACATTTTCCGAATACATTTGCTCATACTTATGAAAATTAGAATATATTTTATTCTTTTTTTCAGTCATAAGTATTGATAAAGTTTTTGCATCCTGTTCATATTGATTTGCTATATTATTAATATGCCTATTGCTCAATTCTTCAACAATTGAAGCAAATTCATACCCCTTAGAATAATACGAAGATAGATCCTTTGACACTCTCCATGCCCCTATTATTCTCTCTTTACCTCTTTCATGGATTCTCTTAATAATTGAATCTAATAGTTCATTATTTTTAGCAAAAGAAGATTTTATATTCTTTAATTTTGCTTCTAATATTACAAGGTAAATATCTTTATCAATATTTAAAAGTTCTTTTAGGTCACTCAATACTCTCTTTTTTATATTATTATAATCTTCTTTGGTTACTCCTTCACTTTTTATTTTACTTATTTCTCTATCGCAAATATCTTCTTCCATTACTTCTTTACTAAATTCATAATAAGGTATGCTTTGTTCAAAATATGTAGCAATATATTTATTTGTTATGTTACTTAATTCCATCTAAATCTCCTCCTAATTTTTATTAAGTTCCTTATCCATATTAAGTATATCTTCTATTGTATAAATTTCAGGATCATCTAAAGGGAACTCATGATCAAAATAATATATATTTTCATCTTGTTTATTACCTATAAAAGCATAATATCCACCCATACCATCATCTGCTATTGGAATAAGCATATCATTTTCATTATGTTTTATTCCACTATTAAGAAATTCTTTAAAATATCCATTTATTTCTTGTTTTATTTTTTCTTTACTAAATATTTCATTTATAGTTAATCTTTTTCCATCATACTTATTATAAAAATCTATAACTTGTTTTGGAACATTACTACAATTTAATTCATTCTTAAAAAATTCTATCATTCTATCTACCTCGTCATCCTATTTAATTGATCAATAAAGTCATCATTCATATCTTCTTTTGATGGTAAAGATTCTCCATCATAATTATTTAATAAACTATTAAATCTATTTAATATTTCTTTTTGTTTCTTTAATTTATTTTTTTCATCTATTATTTGAGATTGAAATTTATCATCTATTTTATCTGCAAACCATTCCATTCCAATATCTTCTAACATTTTTATTTGTTCTTGTGTTAAAATACCACTTATTTGTCCTTTATATACTCCTCGTTGAGTCGCAATCCATGATCCTAAAGCTATTCCATCTTCATCATATTCATATCCATTTACTGTTTTAAAATTTTGTGAAATTTTTAAAGAGCCATTATGAGATTCTGAATATGCTTTTGCAAGTTCATACATTCCGTTCCAGTCTAACTTTTCTTCAAACCATTCAAATCTTTGAGCAATATATAGTGCATCTTCATTTTCATTTGATACCTCTATTATTTTTGGTTTATTATTTTGTATCCAATATGCCATATCAGTACCTGATGAGAATTTTTTATTTATATCACTATAAAATATTATTTTTTGACCTTCTTCACTTTTTAGATAATCTACTACTTCTTTTAAACATTTATCAAAAGTTATTTCTAAATCATCATCTAATTTATCTAATATTTCTCTAATATCTTTATTACAATCTATAATTTTAAAATTATCTAAAATGTCGCCAATACCAGTACTAGAACCAGTTCCTATAATTCTTGCAACTTCACCTTTTAATTTATGAATTTGATCTAAACACTCATAGTTATTAACGACATCAAATACAATAGGATGTGCATTATGCCCTACTGATAATGCTCTACCTAATTGTTGAAAATAAATTATTGGTGATGATGTTGGTCTAAACATTATTACTCCATCAATACTTTTAACATGTACTCCTTCATTTAACATTTCTATTGAAAACAATAGTTTTAATTCATCTCTTTCATTGTTTTCAAAACTATCTATTGCATATTTATTAAGCTCTCTACCTTTTTCATAATAAACATCATTTACTTTTATCTTATTTATATTTTTAAACCATTCGTTACTTTTTTCTTTCATTAACTCCATATGAGGTTTATCTTTACAAAAAACAATATATTTTCCTTTAGTATTTGTTATATACTTTTCAAAAACTTCTGATAATCCTCTTGATTTTTCAATTTCTTGTTTTGCTTCATTCAATCTTTTTTGTAATTCTTCTCGTTCTTCTTTATTTTTATATTTATTTATTTTACCTTGAATTTTTTCTATTTCATCATCAAAAGAATATATAGATGCAATATATGTAGGCGGTGGTAATATACCCATTGCTATTGCTTCTGCCAAAGATATTTCAGATGCAATATCTCCATCAAATATTTCATCTGCCATATTTCTATTATCATCTAAATATCTAATTGGAGTTGCAGATAAACCTAAAACTTTAGCGTCTTCATTATTATCAAGTAATTTATTTATACCTTTACTCCATTCTTTAGCTCCACATCTATGAAATTCATCCATAACTATACAATCGTATTTATTATCTGCTATTCTATTATTTACATTAGTATATAATTCAAACTCTAAGTTAGGAAAATCACTTAAACTTAATCCATTATCTTCAATATGAGTTTTAAATTGATCAATAATAGCATGTGTTGGTGCTAAAAACAAACATCTTTTATCTTTGTTATCTTCTAACCACTTTAACGAAATAAAACTTTTACCTGTACCAGTTGCATGAACAACACAAGTTCTATTTGTAGTTTCAAAGTGTTCTAAAACATTGCTATACGCTTTTTTATTATGTTTATATAATTCTATTGCCATATTATTCGCCTCCAATTTTATTTACATTTCTACTATATATAATTGTACCATATATTTACACACTTTACATAAAAAAGATTAATAAGTTTACATTCTTACTAATCTTAAACACATTTTACAATTTCACTTTTATATTCATCTTGAGAAATTTTTAAACCATAATATAATCTTTCATCTAGGGTCAACGTTGGTGTAACCTTATCAATGTAATTATGCATTGCATCGTTTTTCTCACCAGAAAGTTCATCTAAAAGAGTCATTAATGTATTTGTTGGTGATTTAATTATACCATTATCATTCCTATAACCCATTATTTTTCTAATATAATAATTTTTATAAAAATTAGGAGTTACACTAGATAATCTTTCGTCTTTAATATTATTACATACATTTATTAGTTCAATAAAGCTTTTAATTTCAGCTTGTCTCTCACTAGGGAGACATTCATATATCTTACTTAATTCGATTTCTGCTTTAGTATAAAAATCTAAATATGCATATAATTTTAACAATTCATCTTTATCTAATTTTTTTACATCAATATTTTGATATTTTCTTTTAAAAATATTACCTAGAAAACATTGTTTTAATAATAAAGTTTCTAATGTATTCTTACCTGAATCAACAGTTTTGTATTGTGATGCATGTTCTATCTCATGTAAAATAATATGAAGATATTTTGTTATATTATCAATTATATTATCATCTCCAAAATCATTACTTATCTTTATATCGTTATCAAATGAATCATAATATGCTATTGCACCTGTTGGTAATTGTTCATTGGAAATAATAATATTTTTTACATAATCACCAAGTTTACGTTGTTTAATTACTATTTCAGCTAAATCATAAATAAAATTTTCGTCTACATTACGATTATTTTTTATATAACTTCTAACTAACTTAGTAAGTTTACTTATTTCTTTATTATCCATCAAAAAACACCCCTTTTTTGTGAGTGTTATATTATCATAATAAGTCAAATAAGTCAATTTTTTTCCATAGACTTGCTTTTTCTATTTCTACTTTACATTTTATGATCAAAATGATTTTGTTCTTTTAATGCAATATCTAACTTTTTAGTAAATGCTTTTTTTGTATACTACAAATTAACCTCTAATTATTTCCCCACCAATCTGGCATTAATTCTTCCATTGTTTTTGTTTCATATGTTTTATTATTAATCAGAATTTCTATATTTTTTGAATTAGGTCCTAACTGCATTATAAATTCTCTACAAGCTCCACATGGTACACCACCAATTTTTCCATTTGGCATTAAACAAACTATCTTATCAACTTCAGTTTCACCATTTGTAATCATAGTATGTAATGCATTTCTTTCAGCACATATACCCAATGTACAATTTGTATCAATACAAACTCCTGTATATATATTTTCTTTTTTTGTTAAAACTGCTGCACTAACCATACCAGCTTTCATGTTTTTAGATATTTCTATTGGATTTAATACTTTATTAGCTTCTTTTAATAATTTATCCCATATTTCTTTATTTTTATTATACATACTCTCTAGCCCATTCTTCAATATAAATATCAGGAATATTTAAACTTCCACTACCAATACCTATAAAAATATTAGGTTTTTTTGGGCCATGAAAATCACTTTCACCACTTATATATAAATTATTATCTCTAGCATATTTAATTAAAGTTTCAATCCTATTATCTGTTTCAGCTGATGGGTGAAAACATTCAATACCATCTACTTGAACTTGACTCCTCATATAATCAATATATCCAATAGTATCTTCAAATCTAAATTCGTATGGGTAAGCTAAAAATACTAATCCACCTGCTTTATGAATAATGTCAGCAACATCTCTAAAATTAGGTTTTGGATATTCCTTTGCCTCTATGTAAAAAATACTATTTGGATCATTTATTCCTAGATTAAATCTAAAATCATTAAATGTCTTAATATTTTCTTCCATCTTTTCGTAAAAATGAATTGAAGACTCATTAGTTGATAAGCACCATAAAATCATTTTCTTTTTATCTTCTTTTCTAAATTCGTCCATCACATGATTTAATAACTTTGTTCCAATACCATTTTCTTTTAATGATGTTTTTACATATAATGCAGATACTTTACAATCGACATCATAATCACTAGAAAATTCATTGCTAAATATATATCTAATAAATTCAACAATTTCATCATTCAATATTGCTACTAAAAAACCACTTGTATTATAATTTTTCTTTAGTTTATTTAATCTGTTTTATATCGATAATGAATTTAAATAATCATCATCAATTAAATTTTTATAAGCATTCTTCCATCCATTAACATGAATTTCTGCTACTTGCTTAAGATCTTGTTCTTCGACTTTTCTAATATTAATATTCATAATTATACTCTATTTTAAATTTTATCAATTGTCTCAATTCCAAGTATTTTTAAAGATTTAGTTAATACATCAATTAAACATTTTAATAATCGTATTCTTGAAGATTTTAAAACTATATCTTCTTCATTACTTATATTAACGTCTTCATAAAACTTAGAAAATAATTGAGTTAAATTAAATATATATTTAGTTAAATGAGTTGGTTCATTAGATTCCAATATTTCATTTATTTGTTCTGGAAATAATGATAATTCCTTTATAATTCTATTTTCAATTTCATTATTGAATTTAATTTTATCAGATAATTTTATATTATTATTTTTTAAAATAGATTTCATACGAACAATACTATATAAAATATACATTCCTGATTCACCAGTAAAACTAGTAGCATTTTCCAAATTAAAGTTTACTATTTTATTTTTTGAAACATTTAACATTGTAAATTTAATACAAGCATTAACTAATATATTTAATTTTTCTTCAGACATTTCACTATTTCGTTTTTTAAATTCATCTAATAAAGTTTCTTTGACATTTTTCATAAAATCAGTAACTAATACTACAGTTCCACCTGATGTAGACATCTTACCACCATTTAAAAGTACGTAAGAATAACAAATTAATTTAGGTGCTTTATATCCTAAAATATCTAATACAGCAATAATTTGTTTCATATAGGTTTCTTGATCTTCACCTAATACAACAAAGTTATTTTTGTTATTTAATTCTACTTTATGAATTGAATAAGCAATATCCCTAATTGGATATAAAGATGTCCCATTAGAACGAGTTAATACTAAAACAGGCTCTCTAGTAGGAATATCATATCCAGTTAAATCAACATATTTACGACCTAAAGCATCCGTATGAAGTTTACCAGTTTTTTCTAACTTACTTAATATTTCTTCTAAATAATTATCATAAACAAAATCAGATTCATGTGTAAATACATCAAAATGAATATTTAATGTATCAAAGATTGCTAATTGACCTTTAACACATTTATCAGTAATTTCCTTAAACTTTTGAACCATTTCTTTATTTCCAGATTCAACTAATTTCAAATAATCAAAAGCCTTTTTATCAATAGATTCATCCTCTTTAGCAAGATTACTTATTTTTACATATGTATCAAGTATTGATGAAAATGTATCATCTTTAAGTCCATATGTTTCAATACCTATAACTAATAATGCAATTTTCTTACCTATGTCATTAATAAAATAATGTCTTTCAACTTTATATCCAGTAAATTCATATAAATTACTCATAAAGTCCCCAATAAGACTATTACGACATCTTCCTATATGAGGTTCTGCATTCGGATTAATTGAAGTATGTTCAATTAATAATGAATTATTATTACCCTGATTTAACGATCCATAATTTTTATTTGATTCAATTTCTTCAATAATTTGTTTACTATATTTATCATAATTAATATAAAAATTAATATAAGGTCCAACTGCTTTAATAGAAGAAAAATTAAAATCTGTATCTTCAAATTCTTCTTTTATCATAGTCGCTATTTCTATTGGATTTTTGTATTTCTCATTTCTTAAGTTAGCACATTGAATACTATAATCACCCATACTTGATTTGGATGGTATTTCTATTTTAATTTGTTCTTCTTTAATATTAAGTATTTTTGTTATTTTATTAATAATATATTCTTTCATATTTTCTTTCTCCTTTTTTAATAAAAAAGAAATTCTACAAAATAAGGACGATTAAACGCGGTACCACCTTACTTCATAGAATTTCTATGCACTTTAAATCATTAACGCTGAAAAACGATATAACTCAAAGATTCATTCATATAATATTATCATTCTCTTTCACCAACCGAGAACATCACTAAGATAAGAGATTATATTACTACTTCTTTTTCTTTGTCATTTAAAATATAAACAAATTTTATTACTTTATTTAGATAATGTCAAGTTTTATCTTGAAATCATAAGATTACTTGACGAATACTTTCTTATTCCTTTATTAAATACTAAATGAGATATCTGATTTATCATAATTGTAAATAATATTACAATTATAAAATAATATATATTAAAATTCATAATTATATTAACTGGTAAAAATACTGCAAATCCTACCGGTAAAACAGTATACATTAATACTCTTATAAATTTGTTAAATACTGTGTCTGGATATATTGAAAAAGATATAAATGCTCCGAGCAAACTATTTGCAAAATCATCGCTTCTTGTAATCCAAAAAGCAAGACTATTTAATATTACTGCAAATGCTTTTAATATACTTGCTCCTATTATAGAAAAAAGTAAGCATAGTAATATTGATTTAGGATAGAAAATTAAACATAATACAAGACCATATAGGAAATCACCTATTGCTGATACTCTAGAATAAGATGAAATTACACTATAATATAAATTTCTAGGTGTAACTAAATATTGATCTAATCCACCATCTTCTATAGTTTGACCTAAATTAAATGCTCCACCAAATATAATATAAGAAAGACCATATGACATAGATGAAATTCCCCATATTAACATCATTTCATTAAATCCATATCCACCAAAACTATCTTTGAGTGAAAAAAGTATTATCCATTGAACAATAAAGGCCGCATTATTAAACATCATAAATATTACATTTAATGTAAATGATAATGGATTAATCATTTGACGCATTATATTATATTTAATAGATAAAAATACTAATTTTATCTCTTTTTTAACCTCCGTTAACATTTATCTTCTTCACTCCCTTTCTATATATAATAGTTATAAGTAATAATACTATTATCAAATATATAATCTGTGCGACTAAAACATTCAAAAATAATTTATTTGAAAAACTTAAAATAAGTTTTGCTGGGCCATATAATATTACAAATACTGGCGTACATTTTATTATTGGTCTTAAAAATTTAGGAAACATTTCAATTGGAAAGAATATACCAAATATTAACATAACTTTCGAATATATCCAGTGAAATGGTGATGAATCTTCTGTCCAAAATGCTGATAAAGATATAAGTATCTTTATTAAACCATTTATTGATATACCTAAAATTATAGTTAATAAAATTTCTAATATACTAAATACATTTAAATTTACATTTATTTTTCCAACAAATAAATTACCTATTAAAAAACTAACTACAAAATAAAGAATAAACCTTATAATACTATCTCCTAAATATCTTGAAAATACATATACAACATAGTTATATGGTTTATTTACTTTATATGAAATATCACCATTTTTTATATCATTTTCAATTTCCTTTTGACATAAAGAACTACAACCATAACTTATAGTTTCAGCAATTAATAAATACCATATCATTTGATTAAGTGTATAACCATTTATTAATTTATTTGGATCATTATAAATATAAGACCATAAATTGGTAAATATAAACATTGTAAGGAAATAACTTATAAATTTAAATAATATTGATGGTATATATTGAAAACTATCTAAAAAACTCATTTTAAATATAGATACATATTTTTTCATTATTTATCACCTTTATAGATGCTTGAAATAATATCTTCAAGAGGTATATTAGATATATTTATATCAATTATTTTATCAGTATCAAGTAATTTAATAACATCACTAATATCTCTTTTTGTAGTATCTACTTCTATTTTTAAATTGTACCCTTTATCCTTTAAAATCACAATTCCATCTTCATCATCTAAATTTACTTGTTCTTTCATTTTTACTTCTACTATTTTTTTATTTAAATAATGATATTTTAAATTTTCCATAGTATCATCAAGTACTATTTTTCCATCATTTACAATGATAACTCTTTTGCATAGTTTTTCTATATCACCTACATCATGACTTGTTAAAAATATAGTGGTTTTCTTTTCCTTGTTTAATCTTTTTATTAAAACCCTAATATTTTCTTTAACAACAGGATCAAGACCAATTGTTGGTTCATCTAAAAATAATATTTTAGGCTCATGAATTAGAGATGCGACTATTTCGCATCTAATTCTTTGACCTAATGAAAGATTTCTAACAGGTATATTTATGAAATCTTGTAGTTCAAATATTTCATTAAATTCTTCAATTTTCTTTTCAACTACTTTAGCAGGTATATCATAGATTGCTCCAAAAAATTTAAAATTATCATATGGTGTTAAATGTACCCATAATTGTTCTTTTTGTCCAAAAACAGTACCTATTTCATAAGATAATCTTTTTCTTTCTTTTACCGGATTTATTCCCATAACACTTACATCACCACTACTTGGATATAATATTCCTGTAAGCATTTTTGTAGTTGTTGATTTCCCTGCACCATTTGGTCCAATAAAAGCAACTACTTCACCCTTTTCAACCGAAAAACTAATATTATTTACTGCCTTTTTTACTTTATATTTTGGTTTAAATATATTTTTTATATTTCCTTTAAAACCTTTTTCTTTTACTCTTGTTTTAAACTCTTTATTTAAATTTTTTACTTCAATTGCATTCATTTTATCACCTTCTTTTTTTATAAATCATATGTATATCTTCTTCTGTTTTACCAACACCTTCTCTTATAAATCCTACTTTTTCATAACAATGAATAGCTCTTGGATTGGTTTTATGAACATTTAAATCAACATTTTCTAAATTCATTATATTTAAAGCATAATTAATAATTGATTGCATTGCTTCTTGACCGTAATGCTTATTTTGTTTTAATGGAGTTATTGCTATTCCTATTTCTCCTACATTTTCTATTATATCCATAATTTCTACATTTCCAATATACTCATTAGTTTCTTTTTCAATCATTGAAAATATTGTTGCATCCTCATTTAATTTTTCTTTTACCCATTCTAATTCCTGTTCGTGTGTATATATTTTTGCTTTACGACTAATACCTTTTTGAACCTCAGGGTCATTAACCATAATTAAATAATCATTAATTAAACTTTCATTAATTTTAATATATAAAATATTTTCACTTTCAAATATTATTTCATAATTATTCATTCTTACACTTCTACTTTCTTACATTATATATTTTGAATATTCATCCTTATATTTTTTTATTGATTCATCTACATTAATCCAATATACATTTGTCATTGTATTGTCAGCTTCATCTAATTCACATCTTTCTAATATTCCGCCTAATGCCTTGATAGTCTTATCACTACCTAAATTGTCAACAGAGCAATCAAGCATTACCTTATCAAGATTAAGTTTTTGTGCTTCTAACAATACTAAATATAATTGAATTTTATTGTATTCCTTTCTTCTTTCTGTTGGTCTTATTCCATATCCTATGTGTCCTCCAAATTCTAACATTTTCTCTGACAAGTTCCATCTAATATTAATTGTACCAACTATCTTATTATCATTTTTTCTAATTAATAAAAAAGTTTTCCCTGGTACTCTATTAATGCTTTTGGCATACAATTCATTTTTCATATTTAAACATCTTTCAAGGCTTCTTCAAAAGTATATCCATCGTATATTTTATCTAATGAACCCGTTCCATTAATATTTGAATTATATTTAACAAATTCATCTAAATACTCTATTATTTCATCTTTTCTTTCTAAAGATGGTTCTTCTAAATAAAATCTTTCCATTTTTACTCACACTCCTATTTTATATTATATATTTTGAATACTCATCCTTATATTTTTTTATCGATTCATCTACATTAATCCAATATAATTCTAAAATTTCTTCTTCTAATTTATTAATATTATTTTTTTCATAAATTCCACCTAAAGATAATATAGTTCTTCTACTTCCCTCATTATAATTAGCACATGTAATTAAAACTTTATCTAAGTCATATTCTTTACATTTAAGCAAACATAAATATAATTGAATTTTAGCATAACCTTTTTTTCTTTCTGTCGGTCTTATGCTATAACCTATATTTCCACCATAATTTCTTAAATAGTCATTTAGTTTTATTCTTAAATCTATCATACCAATTAATTTATCATCATTTTCTCTTATTAAAAAGTATGTACTGCTTGGAACAAGACCTTTACTTAATGCATATTTTTCATTTCCCATATTATGCACATTAATTACCCATTCTTCGTAGCTTTTTTCATCCAAGTATTTTTTTAATCTACCATCACCATGTATTTGCGATTCATGTTTCTTCATTTCCTCAATATATTCTAATATTTGATTTTTTCTTGATAATGATGGCTTTTCTAAATAAAATCTTTCCATTTTTAATCCCTCCTATCTTAATCTTTATATGTAAAAAAACACAGAATAACACTAACATATACAAATTATATACATTAGTGACTCCGTGTTTTATTACGTGTAAGAAATAATTCTCTGTGTAGCTCGATAAACTTATACACACTCACATTAATATTTATTACATTTATTCATGGTATAAGAAAAAGCCACGAACAAATATTATTCGTGACTCCAAATGCTTGTGTAGGCTCTTCACCCGGGATAGCTCATAATTAATACTTATATCCCCTCACTTGTCTATAGATTATACTCTGATTTTTTTTATTGTCAACTACTTTTTTATATTTTCTAATAATCTAGTTGATATATTTCCTGCATTATTAAATAAATATTTACATATTTTTGTTCTAAAATGTGCAAACTCTAATAACTCGATATTTTCATTATTATTAATATATTCTTTATAGCCATATGTACTACTTAATAGTTGAATTAAATATATATATGACATATACTTTAAATCATAATCATTTAGTTTTACATATTTATTAAATTCTTTTATATAATCAGTAAATGTATCTAAATTAAAAATACCATTTTTTACATTTTTATCTATATAACTATATGATCTAATTAGTTCCCAAACCACAGGCATATTACAAGCACTAACAAAATCAATAACCGAATTTATATGATTATTTTTATAAATTAATTGTAATACATTAAAATCACCATGAGTATTCTTTATAGTTAATTTTTTCGTATCAATAAAAATATTTTCTTCACTTATATCTTTAATCATATTTATTTTTTCTTCTAAATCTCTTTTTATTTTTAATGTTTCTTCATCATCTTTATCATTTATTACTTTTAATAATTCTTGATGTTTTTCAATACTTTTTTCGAATATTTCTTTACTAAATAAATATGACAAATCATTTAAAGGTAATAATATATCTAAATTTTCTAAAGACTTAACAATCATTCCATATACTTTAGCACACTCAATTGTTTGTTCATAATTTCCTTCATTTCTATCTAAAGTATACCCTTCTATAAATTTTTGAATTATAATAACTTTATTCTTATATAGAGAGTAATATGTATCATTTATAGTTTTTATATATGATGGAACTTTTATACCGTCTTTCTTTAAATGATTTATTATAGTTATTTCTTTTTCTATTTTCTCTTTTGTATATTTAGATTGAAATTCTTTTAAAATATATTCATCACCATTTAAAGAATATATATTAGCACTTCCTCTATCAATTATTTTAATATCAGTAACATTAATTCCATACTTTTCTTTAACAAAATTTATTGTTTCTTTTTTATTTGTAAAAACAGACTTTTCTAACATAATATATACCTCGCAAAGTTTTTACCTTTTGTTAATTTTATATTGTAAATTAAACACTTGTTTGTTATAATCAATCTGGATACGTTTGAAATGTCAGATGTTTTTCCTTTTGGAACCTCATCAGGGGGTTACGAAAGGAGAGTGATATTATGTCTAAGAAAGAAAAATCTTTACATAGAATAATTATACTCCTTATACTAGTAATTATCTTATTAATTCTTTTATAAGAAAAAAGCATCTGATTTAAGCTAATGCTTATTTCAGATGTACCCACAAAGGGATTACATTTGATTCGCACAATCAAACGTATCCTTTTTTATTTTATGAAGTTCCCTTCATCTGTATTCAGAATATCATATTTTTTTATTTTTTTCAATACCATCATGGATATAATCTTTACTTTTTCAATATTTTCTTGTTCTAACCTCTTCTCCAGTTAACATTCTTTGATCATATTTTCTCATTTCTTCATCAGTTGTATAACCAACATATGCATATGTTTCATTAAGTTTACTTGGATTAAAACCATATATAGTCATTCTTGAATGACCTTCTATTATTAAATATTTTTCATTGTTACAAGTAATTAAAATAACTGGTGGAAATTTATTTGTTTTATTATATTCAACACCATCTAAGAAAGGTTGATTTGACACCTCGTATATTTCTATTCCGTTATTAATTACTTTTGCAGCTTCTACTGGTTTAGATGTTCCATTTGATAATTCATTCCAATAATCATAATCAATATAATAAATATCATCAATATCTTTTTCATTAAGTTCACAATATTTCCATTCATTAATTTTAGGAAAATTCTCAAATAATTTTTCATTTGGATAACCTCTAAATTTTTTCATAATCTTTAATCTATCTATATTTTCAGTATCATTTTCAATAGTTCCAGTAATAATAATATTTGTACTTAGTCCTAATTCTCTAATTGTCCTATTTAAATCTTCATTAAATCTGCTCGAATTTAATTCTCCTTTTAAGAATTCAAGAATCATTTCAGCTTCATTTGTTTTTCTTATTAATCTCATTAAAATTCTCCCCTTTGCGTTTTCTATATTTTTTTATAAAAATAGACAAACTTATTTTCATATAAATATTTTTTAGTGACTTATATTAAAAATAATGCTTATAAATACTTATATCATGTATACTTTAATATACAAGTTAACAAACTAAATTAATTATATCTTCTCTTTACAATATCATCATCTTCTAACTTACCAATTAATAAAGACGAGTTTTTGTCATGTTTAATTACATTTTCTTTTACCATTTTTTCATCATAATTAGCATAGCAATACTTGCAAAAATGGGAACAAGTATTATATGCCCCTATATCAACCATTTGAACGCAGTTACAATTACCACCTTTTCTTGCAGTCCATGATTTAAAATTAGTTTTACCTGTTAATTTAAATGCTAATATATGAGATAAACACTCACCCTTTTTAAATCCATACTCTACTAAATTTCTTTCTTCAAAACAAGTTTGAACAGTCATATTATTCTTTTTTGCACTTAAACTAAAACTTTCACCAATCACCTTATAATCATTTTCAGTAAAATTTCTATATCTTATGCTTTTCATATTTTTTCTAACATTTTTATAATCATCTATAAATGAAACAATAATAGTTTTTACATATCCATTTAATAAAGTACATAACTTATCAAAATTCCTTATATGATAATCTAAAGTATATTCATCACTAATAAATATTGGATCATATCTAACACATATATTATCTTTACCAATTATATTTGATAACTTTTTTATAGCTTTTATTATTTTTCCTTTTGGTGGTACATTTACTTCAATATCTCTTTTATATGGTGTTAATGTTACATGAAATAATATAGGTTTATTTATTTTTTCTATTTTATCTAAAATTGGTATTGGATTTTTAGTACAAAATAATATTAAATCAACATCTTCAAAATAAATCCTACTTACTAATTTCTTATTAAACGGATTTCTAACATCTACAAATCCTTCCTTTATTCTATTCATAAACCAATCTGAATAAAATGCGACTATATCAGTTCTTCCACTAACATTTAACACCATAATTACTTCACCTATTTCTATTATACAAAAAAATAGGACATTTGTCCTATAAATAATTATACACTATAACCTTTTATTAATACATTAATACTAGAAAATTCAATATTACTAGTTGCAGTATCTCCATCTATTTCAGTTTTAATCTGAAGTGTTGCAGGAGCAGTTATATCAACAAATGATATTTCAGAAAAGTCCATATCTTCTGTATTACCTTTTGATAATATAAATGACATATCTGTTAATACTTCAGAAGTTTCACTTTTTATAAGATAAAATGCTCCTCCTATATCTTTAGTAACACCTGAAATTCTACCACAAACTGTAATTTCATATAATCCACTTTGATTAATTTTTATACTGTTACTACCTTCCATTGATATTTTATTTGTAATGCCTGGAATTATTCTTGAAGCACCTGTAAGTGCAATTCCTGCAACTGTTGTATTTGGATAACTAACAAAAGCAATTACATCATATGATGTTGGTCCTAAAGAGCCAGTTGGTCCTGCTGGGCCAACATTCCCTTGATCACCCTTTTCACCTTTTTCTCCTTTTGGTATATAAAATGTCAAATGATGCGTATTATCATTAAAATCATCTTGTATTTTTGCGGGCTCATCTGGTTCTACTGTTTCTGTTTTATCTATTATAATAATTTCACTAATTCCCTTTTCACCAGGTAAACCCATTGGGCCAGGTTCACCTTGTTCTCCTTTTGGACCTATTGAACCAATACTCCCTTGTTCTCCTTTTTCTCCTTTTGGTATATAAAAAGTTAAATAATGTGTATTATTATTAAATTCATCTTGTACTTTTGCAGGTTCATCAGGATTTATTGTTTTTGTTTCATCTATTATAATCTCATGACTTATTCCTGTTTCTCCTACAGGTCCAATATCACCTCTATCACCTTTTGGACCTGTTGGACCTACTACAGGACAAATCCCAATCTTATAAAGTTTGTTTCTTATTTCATTACTTTCCATAATATATTTTATTTTTTCATCCATAGTATTACCTCGTTTCTAAAATATATTATGAGTAATTTTTTTACATGTTTATTTTAATAGTCTAATAATTAAAGAGTATTTATCCAATTGTTAATTTCATCCATACTTGTTACTAAATCAGCTAAATAACTTCAAAATAAAATATTCAGTATTTAAGTTTTCAACAAATAAAATATTATTATAATGTACGAAATTAGGTACAAATTCAACTAAGAAATCTTGTTATATTGTTTACTTTATCTTTTTTTTCTTATATGTTTTATAATAATTGAAGTTTGCTTTAAATTAAAATAAAAAAAGTAAATTTTTTATTTTTACTTTTTTTGAATTAAGTTAACAAATAAAATTATTATATCTATTACTAAAAATACAATCCATATAATATCAAATTTATTCATAATAAAGTATTCAATTATAAATCCTATTATTCCTAATATTAATCCTATTATAGAAATTACTATACAATACTTTTTTTGACCTACTTCATCTTTCATAAATACACCTTACTTTAATATGAATATTCATCTAGTACTAAATTATTTTGATTTAAATAATTTGCTAACTCAGTTCCAACATATCTGATATGCCATGGTTCATAAGTAATTTGTGTAATGTCTTCCTTTTGCTTTGGATACCTTAATATAAAACCATATTTAATAAGATATTTATGCATTACCTTTAAAATTGGTTCGGATATTTCTATATTATCATTATTACTAATCCATTTATTATGAGCCATAACTTCAACATCAATTGCTAAACCTGTGTGATGTTCACTTGTTCCTACTGGACAAACTATTTTATCAGCATATTCTTTTCCATATTTTTCACAAAAATTTTTATATAAATTAGATTGTTCTTGTTCATTTCTTAAAGCATATTTTATACCTATATTTATTCCTTGTTTTTTCATTTCTTCTTTTAATTTATTAAATTGTATATTTGTTACTTCTTCTATTAAAATATTTCTTCCATCAGTACTTGTTATATTAATATATTTAAAGTCTTTAAAATCATCTGCATTATATCTTCGTTTTTTATTAACTATTATTGAATATTTATTATTTAATTTTTCTTCCATATTATCTCACTCTTCTTGATACTTTACTTATATTATTTATCATAGTTTAAAAAATCTAATCTTAACTTATCATATACTTTAGTTTCTAGTTTTGATTTTTTCTTTAATTTTTCAAATTCATTATCTAAAAGTATAAACTCTTCTCTTGCACTCATTGCATGATCTGATATACACATTTTACCTATAAAATTTGAAAACATAAATCTATAAATAAATACACATTTTTCCTTTTTATTAACGCAGTTTTCATATTCACCTTTAGGAAGTATTTCATACCCTAGTTTTTTAAGAACATCATATCCTTCAATAATTGCATCCATTATTAGTAAAGAATACTCCTTATCTTTTTTAAGAAGTTTTAAATTACCATCTACTTTATAACTTGCGAATACAAGTGGAAGAACTGCACACGCATGTGTTTTAAGATAATCATTCATCTTATTTTCTATTGTTAATTTTATTTTTGTTTCTTTAAATATAGATTTTATAAATTCATTACTGATATCTTTTCCATCTGTTCTTCCAATTTCAATTTTATTTAAACAAATTGAATTTATATAACCATCATATTTTTTACCTGCGGCCATAAAGAAAGCAAATAATATATTCTTATCTTTTATATTCATATATTTTTCTGCATTCATATTATTACCAACAAAAACTATATTTTTACTTTTATTTTTTTCTATAATTTTTACAATACTATCTAAAGATGAAAATCTTGAAACTACAAATATTACATCATATATATCGTTTTCATCTAATTTATCGATCACATTAAAATGATCTACTGTTTTATTCCCTAATTTATGTTTTATAATTAGTCCATTATTCTTTAAATTTTCATATGTTTTATTTCTTGCTAAAATAGTTACACCATTACCTTTTTTTATAGAATGTGCTAGATTTGATCCTAATACACCCGCACCAATAATTAATATTCTCATTTCACATCAATCTTTTCTACTTCTTCTGATATTCCAACACCTGTATTTGGATTAACTTTTGTATACATTAAATCAACCAAATACAAAGATATTAAAACTACGCATAATATACTTGCGACCTTTGGCTTTATTTTACTATATAAATTATCAAGTATGGGCGCAATAACATATGTAAATGCACAACCTGCAAGTCCAAATACAAGAAGACCTTCAAGACATATTCTTCCATTAATATTTAAGAAATATCCTGTATAATCCCAGTATCTTAAATGTTTAAATGTTTCTAAATACCAAGCAGTTGAATACTCTAATACACCACATAAAATAAATGCACTTATAAATAATAATACTGGTTTATTTCTAAATTTCTTAAGTAATATTAATATTAGTAGTCCCCCAAATCCATATATTGGAAGCCAAGGTCCATGCATTGTTCCTCTATTTACAAATGTACCATTATTTAAACAGTTATAAAATACTTCCCAGATCCAACCAACAAATGAAAATGTAAAAAAGAATAATATATATGTTTTAATACTATAATCTTTATTAAAATCAACCTTTAACCATTTTCTTGTTTTTACTTTATATCTTTCTTCAGGATACTCTTCATTTACACTTTTTTCTATATCTAATAATGAATCATTCAATAATTCTCTATCATTATTATCTAAATTCACTTTATTTCTTAAAGTCATATATACTTCTGCATGAATTGCTTCTTTATATATATCAGAGAAAAATATACCACTTAAATTAAATGTACATAATTTTAAAATACTCCATCCAATTAAAGATAAATCTAAATAAAACAATTTTAATTTATTTCCATTTGTTAATTCTTTTGATATTCTAAATGCTTCTTTTTTATTAATTTTAGGATTTTCCGCTAAAATATATGGTATTAATGAATATTCATAATACTTAATAAAACCACCTATAATTGTAAAACACCATAATACTTGATATAGTGATTTCATAAATAGTATATATGCCATATGAAATGTCTTTTTAACTTTATATGGATATATTAATCTATCAATCTTTGTATCAATATATCTTCTTTTTTCTAAGAAATACCTTTTTTCACCAACCTCTAATGTATTTATATATATAATAGTAAATAGAATTAAAAGTATGGTACTTATAAATATTAATACAGCAGAACCAATCTTACCTTCAAACACAACTTTATTTATACCATTAAGAATTGCAAAAACAAGTGAGCCACTACTTGTTGTTTCATTAATAATATAAGATATCGCACCATTAGTATATTTATTCTTTATATCTTTTTTGATTTGCTTTTCACTAGGTAATTTTTTTTCTATTTCATCTAATACTTCTGTACCACTAATTTTCTTATTATTAATTATTTTGCTTGCTTCTTTTTGCGCTCTTGGAACATCTATTATATTTTTTGTTGTAAAGTTAAATCCACCTGCGAGTAATAAAGAGCAAACAAACACAAGTATTATACTTCTAAAGTAATGCTTTTTTATACTTTTTTTAGCTTCTTTTTTTATTGTTTTTTGATCAATCATATTATTACTCCTACTACCTTTAACTATAATAATTATATCATTTAAAAAGAAAAAAATAAACCATGTATATATGATTTATTTTACATTACCAATTTTATTAAGTGGCCATATTCTAAGTTTTGTTCTACCTTCAATTTGGCTCTTTTTTATAACTCCAACTGTTGGATATCTACTATCTAATGAATTAGCTCTATTATCTCCCATTACAAAATAACAATCACCAGGGACTTTAATATGTCCAATATCTGTAATACTAAAATCATCTGTTTCTGTTGATGGATATGGGTCTTCTGTTTCTTTTCCATTTATATAAAGTTTATTATCTTTATATTCAACAGTTTCACCAGGAAGACCAATAACTCTTTTTATAATAGCCTTATCGCCTTCATCAATAACAACAATATCAAATCTTTTTATATCGTTTCTTTTATATACAATTTTATTTAATATCATTATTTGTCCATTTGCTAAAGTTGTATCCATGGAACCACCATCAACTCTAACTGGATCTATAAAAAATATTCTTATTAAAATTACACAAACTATTATTAATAAATAGCTCATTACTGTTTTAAAAATTTCACTTTTAAATATTTTTCCCACTTTATCCTCCATAACAAAAATAAGACCTTTGAAGTCTTATTTTCTTTCTTTTATTCTGTATGTACCAATAAAACCTCTTAAGAAAGTTAGTTTTGCTCTTCTTACTCTACCTTTTCTTACTACAGTTATTTTATCAATCTTTGGTGAATTAACTGGGAATATTCTTTCAACACCAATTCCACCAGACATTTTTCTTACAGTAAAAGTTTCTGATATTCCACCGCTTCTTTTAGCTACACAAACACCTTCAAAAGCTTGGATTCTTTCTCTTTTTCCTTCGATAATTCTAACGTCTACTCTAATAGTATCTCCAACTCTAAATTCTGGAATGTTAGGATTAATTTGTTTTGCAGTAATTTTTTCAATAATATTACTCATACGATTTCACTCCTTTTCTTATCCAGCAATCATATTAGACAATATAAAAACAGCGGATTGCCTTCTCGCAATATCGATTGTAACATAAATAAAATAAAAATGCAATAGTTTTGCATTTATTTAATCTAACGGATTTTTTAATTTATACTTATTCTTTATTGATAGAAAATTAAAATATAACGATATAAAATTAATCTTAGACGTAAGTTTTATAAATCTTTCCATTTTTTTATCATTATTTAACAATTTTTCTGTTAAAATCTTTATTATTTTATTTAGTTTTTTATTATCTTTATAATTAGGAAATAAATTAACTAATTCTTCTAAGTATGCTTTTGATAACTCTATATTTTTTGTTATTCCATCATTATTTTTAATTACCTTAGTAAATAAGGTTAAAAATGCATTTTGAAAAAGCATTTCTTCAATAATATCTTTTATGTTTTTATCAAAATCTTCATAAATTAATTTTACTCTTTTTACAGATTCTAAAAAATATGTATGTTTTTTACCAAGTGCATTAATTAAAGAGTCTTCTCTTTGATAATAAAAATAAACTGGTTTATTCATCATTACATAATTTTTAACTCTTGATTTTAATGTTTGTTCAAAAACAACATCTTCGTAAACTCTAAGTGATTCATCATATATTAAATCACCAACTAATTCTCTTTTTATGAGTTTTCCCTTTGAATACATATACATACTTATTATCTTAGGATTTTCTTTTATACTTCCAAGCACTAAGTGTTTTTTTGGTACCTTAGACTCTGTAAACATACATACCTTATTATTTCTTTTAGTATATTTTACGATTTCATAACTATCCACATAATCTGAATTATATTTAACCGCTATATCTATCATTCTTCTAACTGCATCTTTTGTTAATTCATCATCTGAATCTACAAACATTATATATTCACCTGTTGATGCTTTTAAACCAATATTTCTTGAAAAACTAACCCCTTTATTCTCACTAGAATAAAAAGGTCTAATCCTATTATCCTTTTCTGCATACTCTTTTATTATTTGCTTAGTATTATCTTTCGATGCATCATCAATAACTATTATTTCTAAATTTTTATATATTTGATTTATAACACTATCTAAGCATCTTTTGATAAATTTCTCAGAATTATATGCAGGTATAATTATGCTTACTGTCATTTTTATCACCTTATCTTTATAGATTTTAACATAATAAATACCTTTTTGCAAATAAAAAGTAGTAATTTATACTACTCTTCAAAAAAATCTATCATAATTGCTTTTTTAACTTCTTTTAATGTTTTATTTGCTTTTTCGTTTGCTTTAGTTGTTCCTTCTTTTAAAATACTATATACTTCATCTAAATGTTCTTCATAATATTTTCTTTTTTCTCTTATTGGAGAAAGAATTTCTTCTAAAATATTATATAAAACTTTTTTAATTTTTACATCTCCAAGTCCACCTTTTTCATATGCTTTTTTCATTTCATCTAAAGTTCTATATTCAGAATATTTACTAATTTGTTCATCACTTGAGAATACATCAAGATAAGTAAATACCATATTCCCTTCTACTTTACCAGGCTCTTCTACCTTTATATGATTTGGATCAGTATACATACTCATTACTTTTTTATAAATAACATCACTTGGGTCACTTAAATAAATTCCATTATTTAATGATTTACTCATTTTTGCATTTCCATCTAATCCTGGAAGTCTTTGAGCTATTTTATTTTCATTAAGAATTGCCTTGCAAGGCACTAATGTTTCACCATAAATTCTATTAAAACTTGATACTATTTCATTAGTTTGTTCAAGCATTGGAAGTTGATCATTACCTACTGGAATAATATTTGCTTTAAATGCAGTTATATCTGCTGCTTGACTTATAGGATAACAAAAGAATCCTACTGGTATACTTTTTTCAAAACTTTTTTCTTTTATTTCATTTTTAACTGTTGGATTTCTTTGAAGCCTTGATACAGTTACTAAGTTCATATAATAAAATGATAATTCTGTTAAAGCTGGTATTTGCGATTGAATAAATATATTTACTTTTTTTGAATCTATTCCAACTGATAAATAATCAAGTGCAACATTTATTATATTATCTCTTACTTTTTTTGGATTATCAAAATTATCAGTTAATGCTTGTGAGTCTGCAATCATTAAATACATTTCATCATAATTACCTTCATTTTGAAGCACTACTCTATTTTTTAATGATCCAATATAATGACCTAAATGAAGTTTTCCTGTTGGTCTATCACCTGTTAATATTATATTCATTATAAACTTCTCCCCTTTTCTTCACTATAATCTACTGTTTTTGCTCTCATCATTTGTTTTAAATTTATTTCTTCTTTTAGCATATATAATTTATTTTTTATTAAATTTTTATATTCTTTAGTTAAATATTTTGAATAATTACCCATTACTAAAGATGCAAGTCTATCAATTTCACCAAGTACATAATCCGCACCTTCATCATCTGTTTCATCATTTAAAACTATTGCAATTTGTTTAAGTAAAATATTTAATTTTTTATTTATATTTTTTTTCGCTATTGTTTCAATAAATTCTGGTTCAACTAAAACAACTTTACTTATTGATGCTAAATCATCTTTTTCTATTTTATTTTTTGGTTTAAAGTCATAACCATCATTAATTTCAATATTTTCTATCTTTTTCTTTGATTTATCATCAATTAATGTATATTTACCAATTTGTTTTCTTTTTGTTTCAGTATTTTCTTTTTCTTCTTCAGTCTTAATTAAATCTTCATCTGATGTTTTTTCTTCTTCACTTTCTTTTAACAAATCTGGTCTTTGCTTCTTTGTTTTCTTTATTTGTTCTTCCCTTCGCCATTCATCTATCTTTTTATGATCTCCACTTAAAAGAACATCAGGAACTTTCATTCCTCTATATTCTTGAGGTTTTGTATACTGAGGATAATCAAGTAAATCATTATTAAATGAATCATTTAAATGAGATTCTTCATTGATAACTCCTGGAAGTAATCTCGTTACTGAATCAATTATAGCCATTGCTGGAATTTCTCCACCTGTTAAAACATAATCACCTATACTTATTTTTTCATCAACAACAGTATTTATTCTTTCATCAAAGCCTTCATAATGACCACAAAGTAAAATTATATTTTTTTCTTTAGATAATTCATATGCTTTTTCTTGATTATATTTCACTCCATCAGGACTAAGCATAATTACTTTAGTATTTTTAGTTTTCAAATCATCTATAGCATCAAATACAGGTTCACATTTAATAAGCATTCCTGCTCCTCCACCATAAATTGTATCATCTACTTTATTATGCTTATCTTTGCTATAACTTCTTAAATCAATAACATCTATATTTACTTTTTTATCATCTATTGCTCTTTTAATAATTGATTCATTTAGTATTCCATCAAACATTTTTGGAAATAATGATAATACTTTTATTCTCATTATAATAACCCCCTTACATTTTTAACATATATCTTTTTATTTTCTTTATCAAGTTTTTCAATAAACTCATCAACATAAGGAATTAATATATTTTCATTTACTCTAATAACATCATTTGCTTTAGCCCAAAATATTTCAGTTATTTTACCAACATTTTTATTATCTATTATTACATCAAAACCTATTAATTTGCTTTTTAGTATTTCATTTTCTTTTAAATTTAAATCTTCTTCATTTACATATACAAAGTCACCTTTTAAGTATTCAACATCATTTATATTATTGAATCCTTCAAAAGTAACCATATCAAAAATTTTATGAAATCTATATGAATTGATAATAAATTCTTTTTTCTTTTTTCCTACATAAACTTTAACACCTTTTTTGAAAACTTTATCTTTAAATTCAAAATCAGATAGTATTCTAAGTTCACCCTTTATTCCATGTGTATTTACAATTTTACCAATTCTAACTAATTCCATATTTTCACCTACTAACTAAATTCATAAAGTATTATTGAAGTTGCAACTCCAACATTTAAACTTTCACAATCATTATTCATCTTTATATATAATTTTTCATCTGAAAGATTTTTAATGTTTTCTCTTACACCATTTCCTTCATTACCCATTATTATAGCATATTTACCATTAACTTTTACATTTTTTATGTTTTTTCCATTTATTACATCTGTGGAATATACAGTATATCCTTTTTCTTTTAAAGAATTTATTTCATGTTCTAAATCTCTTCTTATAATGTTAATATGAAAATTCATACCTTGCGTACTTCTAACTACCTTAGGATTATATAAATCAACTGTATCTTTACTAAGAATTATTGTATCTACATTAAAAGCTACTGCACTTCTAATTATAGTTCCAAGATTTCCAGGATCCTGTAAACCATCAAGTATAAGTACATTTCCATTTATTTCTTTTTCTTCTTTCTTTTTACATACTCCAATAATTTTATATGGTGTATCAAGACTAGATATAGATTTTATCACATTATATGTAACATATGTAGTGTCTACTTTAAAATCTATTTCTTCATTTTCTTCTAAAACTACTTCTTTTAGTAATCCTTCTTTATATGCCTCTTTTACAAGATGAATACCTTCAACTAAAAATTCATTTGTTTCATCTCTATATTTTTTTTGATTTAATTTTCTTATGTTTTTTATTTTTTTGTTATCTACTGAATCTATAGTCATTACTCTCTCATCTCGTTTCTTATTTGTCTATAATTTGGTTCATTTTCTTCTACTAAACTCCAAAAGTTTTTACTATGATCAAAATGTATAAAGTGTGATAATTCATGAACTATTACATAATCTAAATATTTAGTATCCATATATATTAGATTATAATTAAGTGTTACTTTTTGTAATTTTTTATTACATACACCCCATCTTGTTTTCATTTTTCTAATTGTAAGTGATGGATATGGAACTTTTTTAGAAAAATTATTATAAATATTATCTAAATGTTCTTTAAAAATAATTTCACATTTCTTTTTGTACCATTTTTCTATATTTTCTTTACTATTTGAATATAATGTTTGCCCATCAAAGAATGTTTTTTTAGTATCACACATTCTAATTTCTATTTTTTCTCCTAAAAAATAATTTTCACTTTGTTTTATATTATCCTTTTCTCTTTTTTGAATCATTTTTATTATTGAATCTCTATTATTTTCAATTAATGATTTAATCATAATTTTAGGTGTTAAATAAGATGTTGATACATAAACTTTTAAATCTTCTTTAACTCTTATATAAGTATTTTTATTATTTTTCTTTTCAATTACTACTTCATATTTTTTATTGTTATATTCAAAATTCATTTTATCACCTATATAATTTTACCATATTTTAATGCATTCTTAATATATATTCATCAACTTTTTTATTACCCGTTTTACATGTATTAAAATATTTTGCTGCTGCATAAGCAAGCGCATATTTATTTTCTTTTATATCTTCATCTTTTTTTATAAATCCACATAATGGTTTTAAGTCTTCTATATTAAGTTCTTTATTATATTCATAGACAAGTATTTCATCATCTAATTTTGATATAACTTCTGAAAGTTTGAACCCAGCGTAAAACTCACTAGTATAAACATTAACAAGAAATAAAAAGTTTTTTAATTCTTCCATTTTTACTTTATATTCCTCTTCTTCTTTTTCTGTTTTCATACATATCTCCTACTTGATATACTATTATAGTTATTTAATTTTTTTTGTAAAGAAAAAAGTAAAAAAAAGAACATAAGCATCCCGCATTATATTCTTTTTTAACATATTTAACTATCATGTCATTACTATAATGAACAATTTTTGATATTTTTATTCATTATTTTTTAAATTTTATATAACAAAAGAGCCCAAATAAATCTTAGGCTCTTTTCAAACTTATGTCATATATTTCATATGACATTTATAATATTCCACTATTTTTTCTTTTTATGCATTTTTTTATTAAATAAATTTAAAATTTTTCCTACTTTGAAAGTTATTGCTTCAGAATTTTTAATAGCAGCACTTTTACCTATTGCTTTTCCACCTATTGTAATTGATGCGATTAACGCAGTTACAAACAATACTGTTATAGATGAATTAATATTAAATGATGAAGCCATATTACTTGCGACAAGCATACCAGCACTACCACTTACAACACCACATACATCTCCTATAACATCATTACATATTGAAGCAAGTTTATCTGAATTTTTTAAAAGCATTACAGAATGCTTACTTCCTTTTACTTTCTTTGATGCCATAGAATGAAATGGTGTCTCATTAGCCGCTGTTATAGCAACTCCAATCATATCAAATATTATTCCTATACCTATAAAAATAATTATAATAAGAATTCCAAAAACAATATTTATATTAGGTATAACTGATTCTGATAAACTTGAAAATATTAATGATAATATAAAAGATGTTATCATAACAGTTAGTATCCATTTTGTTCTACTTTTTTTCTTCTTTTTATTTTTTTTCATATTTCCTCACATATTTTAAAAGTTAAAAAAAATGCCTGGTACCAGCATAATAAACTTTGCGTCATAGGTCAAGTAGGATTTCCCACGATTTAACCTTTCGTTACCAAAAGGCGGTTCCCCTTTAATAAATGTATATATTGTTTCCAAATATATGACTTGATTACCACTTAGTACGCACTGCAATCTTATGCAGGCAAACAGCCTAGGAGTTTTCCTCACTGTGATATTGATTCGTTACTAGTCTTTTTTGCAAATACAATTTCATATAGCAATAACATATAAATTAATATGGCCACTATTATTTTACATTTTCTATAATCCCAAGATATTCACTCAAGGCAAGCTACGCTACTCAAAGCTTTCGCCTCAAAATAGGTTTAATCTTAATTCGTACTAAAGTCAAGGCTAAAGCACAAGATTAAGTCTCCACGTAATATGGGTTCTGCTTATATGCCGTTATAAGTTTCCCATAAAACTATCCTTTCAGCATCCACCCCAGTCTGGGCGACCAAAGCAAACACAAAAAGTTTCACAGATGTGCTCTTTAACGAATTTTTAGGCTCGTCTTCATAACAAATATATCAACTAGGATACTGCACCATTTGCACAATATAATTTTATTATAAATATTGGTTTTTGTCAATTTTTTAACAATTACCTTTATAGTATATAATATGAAAGAAAATTTTTTTTATACTTTTTTTATATTACTTGTGATATAATCTAATATACAAGGAGTAAAAAATATGGATGATAATAACAATAAGATTAAAATAAATATGCTTTCTATGGCAGATTCAGTTGATGGTCAAGGAGTTGGATCTGCTTATTTAGAATTAATGAAACTTCTTAATGAAGATGGTAAAAATGATTTTGAAATATTTTTAAATAAAGGAACAAAATATGATATAATACATGCTCATACAGTTGAACCTAGAAATTACTTAAAATTAAAATTTAGTAAAAATCCAACAGTCGCATATGTACATTTTTTACCTGATACATTAGATGGTTCTATAAAATTACCAAAACCTATATTTAAAATTTTTAAGAAGTATGTAATAAGTTTCTATAAAAGTGCTGATTACTTAGTTGTAGTAAACCCTATTTTTAAAAAAGATATTGCTAAGGCTGGTATAAAAGAAGATAAAATTACTTACATACCTAATTTTGTATCTAAAGAAATGTTTTACAAAAAAACTGATAAAGAAATTAAAGATATTAGAAAAAAATTAGGTATAAAAGAAAATAAGTTTGTTGTACTTGGTGCTGGACAAATTCAAAATAGAAAAGGTGTTATTGATTTTGTTGAGGTTGCTAAAAAATTACCCAAAATTGATTTTATATGGGCTGGAGGATTTTCTTTTGGTGGTATAACTGATGGACATCATGATTTAAAGAAAATAATGGAAAATCCACCTAAGAATGTTAGATTTTTAGGAATAGTACCAAGAAATGAAATGAATGATTTATTTAACGCATCAGATTTATTATTTGTTCCATCTTATAATGAATTATTTCCAATGACAATATTAGAAGCAATAAGTACTGATACACCAATACTTTTAAGAGATTTAGAATTATATGAAGATATTTTATTTAAGAAATATTTAAAAGGTAGCAATAATGATGAATTTAGTGAAATAATTAAATTACTAAGTAAAGATAAAAAAGAATATCAAAAACAAGTAGAAAATGCTAAAGAAATATCAAAGTTTTATAGTAAAGAACATGTTTATAAAATGTGGAAAGAATTTTATACTGAAATTGCTAAAAAGAAGAAAAAAGAGAAAAATAAAAGAAAGAAATCAGAGTAACAACTACTCTGATTTTATTTATATTGTATATCTATATCAACAGTACCATCAATTCCATCTACTTTACCTATTTCCGTTAATTGCCAGAATTTATAATTACCTTCATAACTTGTTTTATCTGTATAATGTGCAAGCCAAACATTATGATTATTGGGTAACCATATTTGTTCTAAATAATTCTTACTTCCATAAAGCATTCCTTTATATCCATTTTTTTCTATTTCTTCTATAAATCCATCTGCCATTGAAGTTAAATTATAAAAACTTAATTTATATGAATTATAATCACTAAAATCTTCCCAATCGAATGCTACTGGAAGAGTAACATCATATTTTTTTATTTGTTTTAATACCCATTTTGCATCTTTAATAGCTTCTTTTTTACTAGATGCATATGAGAAATAATAAACTCCTACAGGAATTTTATTTTTATTAGCATTTTTAATATTTTGTTTAAATTTACTATCAAGTACTCTTTCTCCATTAGTACCTTTCATGTAACCTACTCTTATAATAACAAACTCTACTCCTGCTTCTTTTAATTTTTTAAAATCTATATCTCCTTGCCATAATGAAATATCAATACCAATTTTTGTATTATTATATTTATATTTATTAACAACATCACTAAAATTAACATATTTTATTTCTTCTTTTGTTTTAGTACTATTATCACTTTTTGTTTGAACTGGTTCATATACTTTTAAAGTAAAATCTTTTTCAGTAATATTATTACTACTATCTGTTGCTTTAAATTTAAGAGTATAATTTCCTTCAGTATTTAAATCATAATCTCCAATTATTTCGCATTTTGGACTATTATCATAATTATCACCACAAAGTATATCATCAAGTAATGTATCTTCACTTCCCTTTTTTAAGGTATATGTATTACTTAGCCAAACAACAGGAGAAACAGTATCTATTACAGAAATATCATATGAATATTTAACTTTTATATTATCATCATTTATAAATTCAAAATCTATATTTTTTTCTCCAAGAGTACTTGAATCTATAATATAATCATCAATTATTTTTCCATTTATACTTTTTATATAATCTGATACTTTTTTCTTATCATTAAACTCTAAAGTCATATCATCTACTAAAGTAACTTCTATTTTTGCATACTTAATTCTTAAATAGGAATATAATTTAAATGATATAATTCCAAGTATTATTACTCCTAAAATTATACAAATAATAGTCAGTATTTTCTTTTTCATATTAACCTCACATATCTTACTTAAGATTATATCATTTATGTTTATTTTTTTAAAGAATATTACATAAAACAATTTTTATTTTATTAATACTTTTGATTTAGGTCTATCTTTTTGCCATGTATCTAATAATTCTTTTGGTATATACCCATTATTATTTATGCATACTCCAATTTCATTTTTTCTTTCTGGATTACCATGAAAATCACTACCTCCAGATACTAACAAATTTCTTTTTTGGGCAAAAGATTTTATATAATCAATTTGCTCTTTAGTAAAATCATAGTAATAACATTCAATACCATCTATTTCTTTATATTCATCATATAATTTATCTAAAAATTCTTCTGGATTTTCAATTTTATAAACATAAGGATGAGCCAAAAATAATATTCCTCCATTTTCATGAATGAAAGATATAACTTCATCTAAATCTATCATATATTTTGAAAAGTCAAACGAAAATATATTGCCTGGAGCGCATACACATTTTCTAAAAAATTCCTTCCCAGTTTCAGAATATAATACACCTAATTTTTTCTTTAATTCTTCTTTATTATTAAACAACAATATATCATCATATAATTTTGATTCAAATCTTGGAATTTTTAAATTTCTCCTATATTTACTAGGATATTTTATATTTAATTCATCAAATGTTTTTAAAGTATTTCTAGCACATTCTATCCTAATTTGTTTCCAGTCTATGCTTTCTCTTTTGTTTACGAAAAACTCATTAACCTTTTCTACATTATCAAAATAATAAGCAAGTAATTCTATTTTTTGACCATGAAAAGATGTAGTTATTTCCATACCTACTTTTATATCACCACTAAAATTATTTCTAACATTTTCATCCATTAATTCTATATGGGCTTTGCAGTTATCATGATCTGTAATAGAGATAATTGATAAGCCTCTTTCTTCTGCCATTTTTAATAAAGTACTTACATCATATACTCCATCAGAATATAACGAATGCATATGTAAATCTATTTTTTTCATATATATCCCTTCTTTAAATCATATATTCTATCACAAAGATAAAAAAAAGCAAAATTATATTTTTTGCCCTTTAATTTTATATTCTCTATTTAGATGTAAAAAATAGCTTTTTCTAATTTTAACCTTAAAATTTTTGATTTTTAACTTTGATTGATTATACACATATTATTTTTTAATATATAAGTTTTAATTTTACTATTTTTGTAATAATTTGTAATATTTATTATTTTTAATAAGTTCCTTATGTTTACCATTTCCGACAATTTTACCATGATCAATAACCAGTATATTATCTGCCATTTTCATTAATTTAGGTTTATGTGTAATCATAATAACTGTATGATCCTTCTTTAGATTTTTTAACACATTCATAACATGCTTTGCAGTATTAGGATCTAAAGAAGCAGTTACTTCATCAAATAATAATATTTCAGATTTTGACAATAAAGTTCTTGCTAATGCTATAAGTTGCTTTTGTCCACCTGATATATCTACTGCATCTTCTTTTAAAATAGTATTATATCCTTTAGGTAAAGACATTATGAAATTATGTATTCCTACTCTTTTACATGCTTCTACTTGATGTTCATGATTAGAATCAATTAAACTTAAATTTTCCTTTATACTCATATTAAATATAAATGGTTTTTGAGTTGTTATTGAAACATTACAAGAATAAATCTTATTTGAATATTCATATATATTAATTCCATCTATATAAATATTTCCTTTATCTAATTTATATAATCTAAGTAATAATCTAAATATTGTTGATTTACCTGATCCGGATTTTCCAACTATTGCAGTCAAGGAATTTGCATGTATATCAAAACTAACATTATTTAATATTAATTTATTTTCATATGTAAATGATACATTTTCAAAACAAACATTACCAAATATATCATCTGTTACATTATTTCCAAATGATAACATATTTTTATTATTGTAATACATTACATTATACAATCTATCAATACGAACGCTACTAGCTGACATTTTGTTTATTCTTTTAAAAAATTCTGTATTTTCTGTTTCAATTCTATCAATATAACCAACAACAAAAATAAGCATTCCAACATTCATATTTCCTTTTAATATTTCAAAAATTACAATAACATATGAAGTAATTTTTGCAACTATAATAAGAATTGGCAAGATGCATTCGTTTATATCCCAATATTTTCTTTTTAAAAAATATTGTTTTCTCCACTCTTTTTTATATAAATTTAAATAATCATTAAGTTTGTCTGACATACTAAAAGATTTAATTTCTTTATTACCATCTAATATTTGTGTAAACATTTCAACTATTTTATCTTGCTGTTTTCTTTGACCATTTAAGTAATAATCTCTCTTCTTTTGACCCTTATCTAATAAGTACAAATATAGAATATTAAAAAGTAGTACAATAATTCCAATATAAATATTGTAATTTAGTAAAATAATTAAAGAAATTATAAGACTTATAAAATGTGTTACTGCATCGACCATTCTATCATCAAACATACAAACTTCAAAAGTATCATTCGCAACCGTATTAATCAAATATGATTTTGAAACTTTTTTTGTAAAATTCTCATCATATTTAACAACACTTTCAATAACATTTTCTTGTAATTTTGTATACACATAATTTGAATTATTTCTGTATGCAACATAGTTCCAATGATATACAATATTATAAATTAAATAATTTATCGATAAATAAAATACATTTAAAAAAGCATTATTAAAATCTTGAATTGTAGCATACTCTACAATCTTTGAAGCAAATATTGGTATACCTAAAACCGTTGTGCTTCTTAAAAAGGCTGAGAAAAAAAGTGCAAATAATAGTTTTTTATCATTAGCATGTAACTTTAAATATTTTTTATAAATTTTAAAATATCTAATCATTATTAAACACTCCTAACTTACTTGCACTTTTTCTAGTTTGCAAAGCCCTATAATACTCATTACTTTCTAATAATTGTTTATGTGTACCATCTCCAACTATTTTTCCTTCATTTAAAACTATAATTCTATCTGCTTTTTTCATTAATTCTGGTTTATGAGTAATCATAATTATTGTATGATCTTTTTTTAAATCTTTTAAAATAGTATCTATATTAGATGAAGTATCTGGATCTAAAGATGCTGTAATTTCATCAAATAATAATATTTCAGATTTTGATAATAATGTTCTTGCTAAACTTATAAGTTGTTTCTGACCACCAGATATATTAGTCGCATTTTCTCGTAATATTGTGTTATACCCTTTTGGTAGTGAAACTATAAAATCATGTATTCCAACTCTTTTACAAGCCTCTATTTGATTATTTATATTTGTATCAACAAAATCTAAGTTTTTTCTTATACTCATATTAAATATAAATGGTTTTTGGTTTACAACACTTACGTTTGATTTATATATATCTTTTGAGTAGTCATATATATTAACACCATCAATTAGAATTTCTCCAGAACTAGGTTTATATAATCTAAGTAAAAGATTAATTATTGATGTTTTACCAGTACCACTTTGTCCTACAATTGCAGTTAAAGAATTAGAATTTATTTTAAAACTTATACCTTTTATAATTTCTTTCTTGTTATATCCAAATCTTACATTATTAAATTCTATAATTCCATCTATATTATCATTGTATATATTTCCATAACTTATCAAATTATTTGATTTATAATTTAAAATACTATTTACCCTATCCACACATATACTTACTTCTCTTATAGTTGATGTTGAATCAATTAATTGATCTAAATAAGAAGTAATTGTTTCAAAATAACCAACAATTAAAACTAAAACATCAACTGTTATTTTTTGTTTTGTCATTAAAAATAATAATATTAAATACAAAGATATTTTGAAAAAATAAGTTATAAATCTAATATCATTATCTCTTATAGTTAAATAATTTCTTTTTTTAATATAACTATTACTATATTTATTTTTTATTTCATTAAGTTTCAACTTTAATTTTGGTAACATATTAAATGTTTTAATTTCTTGTAATCCTGATAAAATTTGTGAAAATAAACTACTATATCTATCAATCGCATGTTTTTGTTTTCTTAAATAAATTGATGATTTTCTATCAACATAATTTTTAATTTCTATATGTAAAATGGAGTAGATTAAAAATATTACAAAAACCAATTTATCATATCTAGCAACTATTATACATACAATAATTACTTGTATAATAGTTGTAAATAATTCAGAAATTTGATTACACATATCTCCTATATCTATTACATCTGAATTTATTGAATTTAATAGTTTACCTTTACCTATATTTTTAGTAAAATTATCATCCACTTGTACTAATTTATTTAATAATTTAGTTTGTAAACTGTTATAACAATAACTCATATTTTTACCATATACTTTTAAATTAATAAAATAAAATAATTTATAAAAGATGTATGAAATTGTTAATAATCCCAAACTTATAAAAGTCATTTTAGAATTACTTAATGTTGCATATTTTATAATTTTTGATGCAAACAAAGTATTTAAAATCAAAAATCCTTTATAACAGAAAGCAGTAAATATCATTTCAAATAAATATCTTGCTTTAGTTTGTGAAAGTTTTAAATATTCTTTTATAAATTTAATATATTCCTTTATCATTTACTTAACCTCTATACATATAATTACTACATTTGATTTTTTATAATTACATTCTTTCGTTATTATTAATATTAATTATAACATAAAATAATAAAAGAAAAAACCTAACTCAGTTTTTTCCTTTATTCACATATAGAAAATAAATCTATTTTAAAGATTTATTTTTCATAATATATATCTATATCAACAGTACCATCAATTCCATCTACTTTACCTATTTCCGTTAATTGCCAGAATTTATAATTACCTTCATAACTTGTTTTATCTGTATAATGTGCAAGCCAAACATTATGATTATTGGGTAACCATATTTGTTCTAAATAATTCTTACTTCCATAAAGCATTCCTTTATATCCATTTTTTTCTATTTCTTCTATAAATCCATCTGCCATTGAAGTTAAATTATAAAAACTTAATTTATATGAATTATAATCACTAAAATCTTCCCAATCGAATGCTACTGGAAGAGTAACATCATATTTTTTTATTTGTTTTAATACCCATTTTGCATCTTTAATAGCTTCTTTTTTACTAGATGCATATGAGAAATAATAAACTCCTACAGGAATTTTATTTTTATTAGCATTTTTAATATTTTGTTTAAATTTACTATCAAGTACTCTTTCTCCATTAGTACCTTTCATGTAACCTACTCTTATAATAACAAACTCTACTCCTGCTTCTTTTAATTTTTTAAAATCTATATCTCCTTGCCATAATGAAATATCAATACCAATTTTTGTATTATTATATTTATATTTATTAACAACATCACTAAAATTAACATATTTTATTTCTTCTTTTGTTTTAGTACTATTATCACTTTTTGTTTGAACTGGTTCATATACTTTTAAAGTAAAATCTTTTTCAGTAATATTATTACTACTATCTGTTGCTTTAAATTTAAGAGTATAATTTCCTTCAGTATTTAAATCATAATCTCCAATTATTTCGCATTTTGGACTATTATCATAATTATCACCACAAAGTATATCATCAAGTAATGTATCTTTGCTTCCTTTTTTTAAAGTATATGTATTACTTAGCCAAACAACAGGAGGAACAGTATCTACAACATTTACATCAAAACTATAATCAAGTTTTATATTATCATCATTTATAAATTTAAAATCTATTGTTTTCTTTCCAAGTTTACTTGAATCAATAGTATAATCATTAACTATTTTTCCATTTATACTTTCTATATAATCTGAAACCTTTTTCTTATCATTAAATTCTAAAGTTAAATCAGGAACTAACTCTACCTCAACTTTTGCATATTTAATTCTTAAATAAGAATATAATTTTATTCCTCCAAATATAAGTAAAATACTTACTAAAATAATTATTGGTATTAATATTTTCTTTTTCATATTTTTCTCCTATATATTTATTATACACTAATTTTAAGACTTATAAAACTTTTATTTAGCTTTCAATTGTTTCTTCTATATCTTTATTGTAATTATAATTAGATAAACCTGTTATTGCACCTAAAAATGACGCAAATAATGATATTGTACCAACAATTAATGTTGGATCAAAGTTATATAATTTTCCAAGTCCAATTATTAATGTAATAGTAGGTGCTACTCCTGTAAATAAAATCCACTTTATTACATTATAAACTTTATCTTTAAATTTAAATTTTTTTATTTTTTCAATCATAATTTCACTCCTTTCTATTTTAATTTATTCTGTATTTTATCTTATTGATTAAGAAAACAACCCTTGTTTTTATATAATTTTATTAGGGTTGTTTTTTAGTCTAAAAAATAAAAAACTTGAAATTATAACAATTCCAAGTTCATTTACAATACTGGTACCATAGTTATGCAGATTGAATAACCATAATCTCAATAAAGACAGTAAGTAATAGACTTACTAACTAAATACATCTTATCACAAACAAAAAGAAATGGAAAGTCCTTTCATAATTTATCTCATAGATTTACCAACTTCTTCAATTCCATTTTGCATTTTATTCATTTTCTTTTGTTCTTCTTCCAAACTATTGATTATAACTGATATAACTCTTAAATCGCTTGGATCAGATGCTAAACTTTTTAATGAATAACCATCATTTATAACTTTATTAACCATTCCTAATAAAGTTGCTAATTCTTCATCATCTATATATCCATCCAACATCATAGAACGATACGCATTTTGAACTTGATTTAATTCCATTCTTAATTGTTCAATTAATACAGATAAATCTAATCCATCATTGTTTTTATTTTCAGTTGTATTTTGAACATTTTGTTGTTGTTCAACTTCTTTTTTTTCAGGATGTAATTGTTTATATTTTTCTTGTATTTCAGTTAATACTATATTTTGTAATTTAACTTGCATTTCATTATTAGATAACTCATTAACTGAACGAGTCATTATTTGTCTTAGTTCTTCATCATTTGATAATGATTCAATCAAATAATCTTCATTATAAAATATTTCTCCAATAAGTCGTTTTTTTTGTTCTTCTGTCATTTGAGTATTTGGATTATATTGTTGTGTTGCTTTTAGCATTTCATCAAAATAATAATTATAATCTTTTTTTGTTTCTAATTTCTGAATCATTTCTTGATAATCATTACTATTTGAACCACTAGTAGGAACACTACTATATGTCGGTTGATTAACTTCTACTATCTCATCAGAATTGATTTGCTCAATTAATTCAGAATCAAGACCAATATCTTGTTGTAATTTAATCAATTTTTCTCGTAATTTTTTTTTTGTTTCAACAGTTAATTCTCTTTCAAACGAAGGGTTTAACATAGTTTCCATTGTTTCAGTGTTGTAGCTTCCTACAATAAATTTAGGATCTAATAAGTATTTATAACGACCATCTATATAAATTTTATCTTTCATAAATGCTCTTGTTTTTCTACAATCTAAATCTCCTGTAAAATCATACTTATTAAAATATTCCAAAGGAAGTTTTATAACAACCATATTTTTATTATTATGATCATAGTTTTCAAATAATCTTTTAATTTCTTCAGATGTATATTTAGAAATGTCAAATGGTTTTGTTGTTTTATCTAATGTTGTTTTTTCATTAAAATTTGTTGTTCTCAAACCTTCTTTAAAAATCATGCTTTGAACTTCTTCATTCGTCATATGAGTACCATGAACTAATACAACATATCCTTCGGTATTTCCTATTGTATTTTTTAAATCTTCTAAAGAAGATTTTTTTTCATCAAAAATATCTTCTGTTTTACTTTCGCTTGATTGTACTTTTTCATTTAAACTATTTAAGTTAGAATTCCAATAATTAAATTCATCTTGATCATTTAATATTCTTGCTTCATTCATTTTAATCTTAACGAAAGCAATTTTATCTTGAATACCCATAGAATCCCATTGTTCTGGTGATACTTCTAATCTTGATTCTCTTATTATTTTTTCAATTGAAGATTTAGCATAATTATATGCAACTTCATCATTATTTTGTTTTGCTAATTGTTTTTGTGTTTCTAATTCATTTAGTTCTTTTGCTCTAGGATGAACAATATTAATTTTCTCTATAACACTTTTTGTTTCAATTTTGGTTGGAAGTTCAAGAATTTTTAAATTAGGATACTTAGTTCTCAATTTATCTATATTTGATTTTGTAATACTATCTAATTCATCATAATTTCCTTTATAAAAAATTCCAATTGGATCAGTCTTTTTTATAACAACCTCATTATATTCCTTGGCATCAGATTTTTTTCGTTCAACAGTTTCTTCAATTATAGAATCAATATTTTGTATTGTCGGATAAAGTTGAAACATCAATAATTCATCGTTTGATGAAGCATTATTATTAACTGCAAAATCGCCCGAACTTGCAGCTACAATACTCTCAGGAGGATATATCAATCCAAAATTGGAGCTATATGTATCGTTTTGTTCATTTGATAAAATTGAACAAGAAATATAATTACCGTCATAACCTTGATTAACATCAAAACCAATATCACTTATACTATGACACACAAAGCGATAAGGTGAATTAGGATCAAACGATTCAATATTTGTAATTTTATTTATATAATCTGTTCTTACTATCTCATTTATCGAATCTAAAACAGATTTTAAAGTATTCATATCATTAGTATTTAATAAATTTTGATAATAAGTTAATTGTTCAGCTGTTACAATTCCAGATAATGACTTTACTGCTTTAATCTTTAAATTATTAATCATTGCCATATCATGATCAATTTCAATAGATGATTGCTCTTTTTGATATTTATTTAACAATTCTAATTTTTTACTTATTTTTTGATTTAATATATCTATTTCATATCTTTTTTCTTCTTCTGTGAAAGAAGTATCATTAACTATTTCATTAATTTCATTTTTTAAATAATCTATTTCATCATTAACACTTGAAATTCTATTTTTTAAATCAATAATATCCATATTATCCTCCAATATTCTTTAAATAATTATATCATATTTACATTAAAATTAATTACATTTAACAAAAAATTTACAATTCAAAATCGTCACCTTTAATTTTTAAATTAATTCAATTTTTTGATTTTTCATAAATACAATCACCTCTATGATAATTGTATCATTAAAAAAATGCAGGAAAATCGACAAATTAATTTACCAAATTCCTACATTTTATTTTACCATTTATAGTACATATCATAGTTATTTACTGATATTATCGTAAATTTTTTGGTTGTTTTCTTGGTTATTTCATTGGTTAAAATTAAGTGTTTTATTGAAGTTCTTATCTCTTGTTCTGATAAACCTAATTCTTCACTTAATTTTTTCTACCTGTTACAAAACTATCTCTTGGGACTAAAATTTATTGATATGAACAATCCTTCCAATTCGCTTTTAATATGCAATGAATGAATACCGCTTTTATATTCATTTGGTTTCATATTTGGTTTAATAAATAAAAACCTTTGTAAAACAAAGGTTAATAACATATTGGTAGCGACGGGGGGATTCGAACCCTCGACCCTTCGGGTATGAACCGAATGCTCTAGCCAACTGAGCTACATCGCCATTTCGAATAAGCAATATGATTATATCAAAATTATTTAGTTTTAACAATAGTTTTATTAAAATTTTATAAAAATGTATGATTAATTGTTACTATTCATAGCGAAGTAGAATAAAAATCTACTTTTTTAATTTTATTATAATATTTATTACAAAATCAATAATTTAATATATTAAATTTACACTTTATAATTCAAAGCAATCATCTTTTCTTCTTTCTTTTTTAGAACTTATTTTCTCTTAAACAATACGTTTCATATTAATTTTATTATAATCTTTATCATCAAAAAAATCATTATTATATAAATAATCAGTTATTTCCTTATAAACATCTTGATTTTTATTACCAAATAATCAGCTAATTTTATTTCTAAAATAATTAACTAATTTATTAAATTTTACTCTCCATTGATTTAATTTATCTTCTGTTAATATTGAACTAGCATTTAAATATTGTCCTTCTCCATTTACCTTAAATAATAATTCTAATACATTATATAATTTTTCTTTAAATATGGACTAATATTAAGTTCTTGTGTTTTATTGTTTTAATCATAATTGTCTCATTTCTTTTAACAACAAAACTCAGCATCTATTGAGTCTTCTATTATTAATGTCTTTTTGATGATTTTTACTTCTGGTGCCAATAAGAAGTAGGTCTAATAACCCATAGCAAAAAGATGATGATAATTAATAACTTACTAACTAATTATATTATACACATCAAATAAAAAAGGAAAGTAAATTACTTTCTTGTTTTATTTAATACTAATCCTTGTTCGTCAGTAATTGAATTTACAACATTAAAATCAATATTATCGTATTCTAATTTATGTGATGCTTCTTCCATTAAACATTCGTGACAATTTTGGTTAAAATATCTACATCTACATTTTGATAGAATTGTTTTATTACTTTCTGAACATAAATCATAAGATTCCCATAATTGTACAACTTCTAATGGAGTTAATTTTCCTTTAGAATGAATTTCATTAATTTGTTCTTGTGTAATAGAATTATAAAAATCATTTACCTTCTTCCTAACAATAATGTGTTCACATAATCCTTTTAAAGCAACAATTTGCCCTTTACTACCTTTAGTGTATATTGCTAAATTTATTACATCATTTTCAATATCATCTAAATACATTAAAAAGAATTTTTTATATTCATCATAGTCTTTAAAAATATACACTTCATTTTTTTTGCTATCTTTAACATACATTCTTCTTTTTGATTCAACTTCTTCTATAGGTATAAGTCCAACTTTTACCACTTTTGTAATATATAAATACAACCATGTCTTAAAATCTAATCTAGGTGACTTATTAACTTTGTTTGATATTTTTTTCATAATATAACCCTCCTCAATAGAGAGTATATCATATTTTTATTCATCATAATGTGTTTTTGCTTATCTTTTCAACAAAAATATACAATTTTTTTGATTATTGTGCATTTTATATAATTATTAATGCTATTTTGTTATTTATTGTACATTCTCATGAAAAAACGAACTATAAAAAGTACTTGAATTATTCTTTACTAATGGTTAAGTATCGCTAAAATTTCTATTTTCCCATAGTTAATTATATGACTTAGTTTTTCATCATTTATTCTTGTTTGGCACTAATTTTTTTGTTAGTACTTGTTCTTCAATTTGCTTATGCATTAATTTATTAAAAACTTTAACCATACATTTATCTAACAGATAAAAATTTTTCTAATTCTTTTGATTTTGTTTCTTCTTTTTGTTCTTCTGTTAATGTAGGTACTATATAATTTTTAACTGCATCTGTATGGACTACATAATTTACTTTTGATAAAACTCTATTAACATGTCATTCTAATTTTTGTTGGTATGTTTTATTTTTCTTTAATCTTTCAAATTCTTTTATTAAATATAATTTGAATTCTGGACTTAACCAACTATCAAATTCAAATGCTATATCAGGATGTGCAAATGTTCCAACACTATATTTTCCTGCACTTGGACCAATACCTGTTACATTAAATTTATCTTTTCATCTCTTTGGAGTCATAGTAAATCTATTGTATGGTCTTACTCAGTTTTAATTACGTGAAATTCCACGGAATTAAAATTTTCATTTTTTATTTGTTCCTACAAACCATAATAATCAAATGAATTTCTATTAGACTTCCAATTTCTAATTACACCTGGTGAATCTTCAGAATTTTGATATTTTGCTAAATCAGTAAGGAATATATAATCAACACTCATACTTTCGTTTTAAGCAGAAAAAAACTAACTATTTTCTAGCTAGTAATTTATCATCAATATGGTGCGAGAAATGGGAATCGAACCCACACGGCCAAAGGCCAAAGGTGTTTGAGACCTTCGCGTCTACCTATTCCGCCACTCTCGCATAAATCAATTATAACATAAAAAAAAGAGATTTCAAATAGAAATCTATCAAATTAATGAACATATACTGGAGTACCGATTTCAACCATATTATAAAGCTTAGATACTTCACTTCTTGGCATATTAACGCATCCATGACTACCATTATATGTATAAATATTTCCACCAAATCTACTTCTCCATGATGCATCATGAAGTCCATATGAATTACCTTTAAATGCAATCCAATAACTTACAAAACTTGTATAATCATCACCAGTTAAATTAACATTTCTTGCCTTACTAAGTACTTTATAGTCACCTGTTGGTGTTGGACTTACTCCCCTCATCCCTGTAACTATATTAGTTTCTAATATTAATTTATTTCTTTCATAATAATATAATTTTTGTTCTGCAATACTTACCTTTATATAAGATAAATTATTCTTTTTATCAACCGTTACTTCTATATTCTTTTTAGTTTCATTATTGCTAGAATCAGTAACAGAATATGTAATATTATAGTTACCAACCTTTTTAATATCTATATTAGAATGTACTTTTACTTTATTTGTAATATCACCATCAATATTATCACTTGCATTAAATGTTGGCATTTCAAAATTTTCATTTAAATATAAATATATATGATCATCTGAATTAACATTTAATTCTGGGCTAACTAAATCCTTTACTGAAACCGTTCTAATTAATTCTTTTTTTATAAATAAATATTTATATTCTAAAGTATATTTTACAGTATATTCACCAAATTTACTTGTATCTACATCAGATTTTACCTTAACTTTATTCTTAATATTTTTACCATTTAAAACAGCAACAAAACCGGGTTCCTCATAATTTGCATTTAAATCTAAGTTCATTATTTTTTCGCCATTTAAATAAAATGTTGCATTATTATAAATATTTCTTACACTTAAATACATTAGAAAAAATAAAATAAAAAAAAGAAGTATTATTAAAATCTTGATAACAATAATATTTTTCTTTTCCCCTTTTTCCACTTATACCACCTATTAACAATGATAACATATTATAATTAAAAAAAGAATACTAAATATAATTTTTCAACAAATAAAAATTAAAACTAATTTTAAAGAAAGCTTATTCACTTACGGATATATATACTATTAATAATAAAAACTATAGTTTTTTTATTATCTTTAACATATTATTTAATAAAATTTAATTTAACTTATTCTATAATGACCTATAATATCATTACGATATTCTAATATATCTTCTTCATAATATCTTTGATAAGGATTAGCATGATGAATTATAAAAGAAATACCTTTTTTATTTCTCTTATCAGATACTATGCCAATATGATTTTTAAAAACAACGATATCTCCACCTTGCCATTCTTTTATTTTATTAATATCTTTTGTTAAAACGATCGCATTATTATCTAAATATACCTTTAAATTTTGTACTCTTCTAAAATCAATATTTTTATCTATAACATCAATATCATATAAATTTCTATTTGATTTTATATGTTCATTTACTAAATTCATTAGATCATAACCTGCGCCTTTTAATCCAAATGCAACAACATCGGTACATACACCATATTCATCATTTGGATAACCTGTAGCATAATATTTACTTTTATATTTAGGATTTGTTTTTATATAATTCCTTACATTATTTAATATATCAGTTTGATCATCTATGCCATCATTATCTTTATCAGTTTTACTTATATAAGTCTTAATATTAAAATCTTCATTAGTATATTTTTTATGTGGAATATAATTAAAACGATATAACGCATATAAAACAACAATTATTAATACTATTAAAAAATTTGTCACAATAATTAATATTTTCTTTTTCATAATTTCTCCATTTCAACAAATTACTATTTATCTATTAAACAATTCTTATTTCAATAAGGAAATAGCATATTTATCATAATTATTAAAATCTGAATGACTTTGTTGTAAAAATTCTTTATAATGTTTTAAATAATCATTTGCAGATTCAAAATCATATTTAAAATTTTTATTTATCTCTTTACATAGTAATGCCTCAATATAACTTTTTAATCCATTATTAGCATTTGTTTCAATTAAATCTTTAATTGCATATTCAAATGTTTCTTTTGGATGATTTAATAGTTCATTATATTCTTTTTGACTTGTTTTAATATAATCAAACGGATTTGATGATGTATGAGGTCCATTATTAACTATTGAATCTATTATACTAGATACATTAATTCTTGTGTTTTTAGATTTTTCGCCTTGTTCAAACTTTATATATTTTGAGTTTACTATATTTTTCTTAAACCATTTTTGTTCTTTTTTACTATTATCAATTAATCCCACAATAACAACCTTATTTTTTTCATCTACATAATTGTAACTATAATTATTATATTTTTCTGTACCATTTTTTTGAAAATAATCAATTATTTTATTATTAATATTATTTAACTCTTCAATACTTACATTTGTTTTTGTTTCACATCCTGTTAAACATAAAACCACAATTCCACATAATAAAATAGTTAAAATTATTTTTTTCATAATCATTCCTCCATTTACAATTACTATTTATTCAATAGTTTGATAATTTAATCATAACCTTTTTAAAAAAAGACTATTAACAAATTATACTTTATCAACGGTCTTGACAAGTTTTTTCTACTATTTGTCTAATTCTATATTACCATTTACATTTTGATTAATTTTGGATTTTTCATTATCTATTAATTCGGTATCATAATAACTGCATCCTGTTAATTCTAATAGTAAAATACAAAATAAAATAATTAAAATTATTTTTTTCATAATTAAAGCCTCCACATCCACCTTCATTTATAGTTATTATAACATAAAAGAAAGCAGTTTCTTATAAAAAATGCTTTCTTATTAATTATCTTCAAGTATTATTTGACCATCCATAATTGGTATATTTGGGAAACTAGCATCCATTAATGTAAAGTTTCTCTCAGGTGCACTTGGATTTTCTATTTCAACAACTTGTGATTCTGTTGTCATAATAGTTGATTTAACTAAAGTATCAAATGTATGTCCTCCATCACCAGATATTTGCTTATAATATATTGTAATATTTCCTGATGCAGAAAATGGAACATTATTAAATACAGCATTACCATCTTGATTAGTTACTATTTCTGATCCTATTACATTTCCTACATTATCAGTTCTAACAAATTTTGCACCAACAATTTGTACACCAGTATCAGGATTTCCAGTATCTGTAACATGAAGTGTTAAAGTTCCTTTAGCACTTATAGTAAATGCATATGTATCAGTACTATCTATAATATCAACACTTGTTGGATTTAAAGTTGAAACATCATAACCTTCTACAACAGCAGTTGCCTTATATGTTCCTGTAACAAGTTCAATACTTCCTTTACCATTTGTTATTGGGATTGTATGTCTTGCCATAATATTATCTTTCCTCCTTCTATTTTCATATTAGGATAATTTTTATCCTTTAATAAAACTGTAATAAGATGTTCTTTTCTTTTATTATTACCAACATTTATACAATAAGTTTTATTACCTTTTGCTATTAAAGGTACTATTATTATTACTAAATTAGAATATATTATTAATCTATAAACCTCATTATCACATATTGGTATCTTTATTTTTCCGAAATTATCAGTCATTCCCTCAAAAACAATCTTATTACATTTATTCTTTAACTTAACTTTTATATTATTTGACTTTATACTCTCATTACCACATAATTTAATATAAATATAATCATTTTTCATAACTCACCTCATTACAATATATTTTATGAACTAATTTTATTTTTTGTAAAGGCATTACTCTTCTATACTCCATATTATTAAAGTCGAGTAATCTTCATCCTCAAGTAAATTATTACTTGGTTTTAAAAATAATCCTTTATCAATTGAAAAGGTAACATTACTTACACTTACATTTCCACCATTATCATTTGATTCAAATATCATCTCTTTATTTGTTTTTAATAATATTTCTTTATTATCAAATTTTTTAAAAAATAGTGAATCTATTAATATTTTTCCTTCTTTTTCTATCATTGGATTTGTAAAATATAAATATAATTTCCAATTAGAACTATTAACTCTACTATCAACAACAGTTATTACTGTTTTATTTTTTTTAGGTAAAATAATTGGATTCAGAGAAGATGGTATCATATTAAATGGAATATTTTCTGTTACTTTTAAAAGAGTTAATTCTCCCATAAATGGTACTGTAACTTTTCTTTCGTTATAGCAACTATTTAAACAAGATGTTATTTTAACATTTGTATTATCAGGTATAACCGCATCAATACTTGCTTCAAACAAGCCATTTTCATCTGCTTTGGCTGTTAAAACTTTATTACTATATTCTATCTTAACATCTGAATATGGTATAGTATGACCAGATATAGCATTTATAGAATCATTAATTGGGTGAATATTTGTTTTTATAAGTCCTATAGTTAATATCTTTATATTTTGAAATTTAAAACTATTTATATCTGATAATGAACCTAATTCACTTTCTGTAAAATTATGTGATATTACCGTTGTACTATCTTTATTAAATATACCTGTAATTTGTGCTGGATTATTCTCTTTATACCAATAAAAAGCAGGTGTATCATCAATTGTGCAAGCATCAAGATAATCAAGAGCATATATCCACATATTTATTCTGCTAAATTTAAATATAAAATCAACAGGATTATTTGTATATATAACATTTGCATTTTTTGTATATATATTTATATATTTTGGATTATCTAAGATAAATTTTTGATTTGTACCTTTAAAATAAATATTATAATTATCAGTTGGAGTGCTCATATACGTATTTATTACTGATAAGCTTGCGCCTTCTTTAACCGTAAAATTACCAAATACATTCCACATTGGAACTCTTTGATGACTTTTTTCTATAAATGTAAATTTTGCCATTTCTTCTATTAAAACATTTCTAGCACCATGCGTTGTTGTTATTGCAAATCCATTACCAGTAGTTAAAAGGAATTCTGCTCCATGACCTACTATTAAATCTAATCTATTAGTTCCATTCATAAGTTCTTTATCAGTTGTTATATTAACATTACTATTAGGAATAATTTTAATATAAGATGGTATAACATCATTAAAAAAGAAAACAGTATTTTTATTTGAACTACTTGAAATTGTTGTATTTCCTCCTATTAAAATTCTATTAGAATCACATACTTTTTGTGCTGATACACTATTAGTATCTTCTACATTTATAATAGAATCAATAATTTTAGTTGTTCCATAATAATTACATGAAAGTTCTATTCCATTAAAATTTATATTATTATATTCTACTACCACACTAGAATAATTTGGATGAGATGGAACATATATTACCCCATAACCATGTGAAGATACTATATTCATATTTTTTAATATAATTTTTTTATTAGTAGTACTTACCTTTATAACTTCTGATTCTAAACTCAAATTATTTGTATAAGTATATTTAACATTGTTATAAGTCCCATCAATAATAACTTTGCTTTTTTTATTATTTATAACAAATCCACTTGTTACTGTAATATCATTACCTAAATATACATAATTATAGTTATTTTCTTCACTTAATACTTGTTTCAATTCATCATTATCATTTACTACAACAGTATTATCATTTATTATTTGCATATTATCACTTTCCTTTACTATAAGTTATTCACTAAATAAAACTTAACATAATTAATTCATAACAAAAAGAGTAGAATTTTCTACTCTTAATGTATTTTTATAACACTTAACATTGCATTTGTACTTCCATTAAATGATATATTGACATTCATAGATGATTTTACATTTAATGTAACAAGATCATCTTTATTAAGTGATACAATTGTTGAACTATTTATACAATTAACTATTTGTGCTTGAAATTCACTAGTTGTATTAGTGGCAGGTAAAAGTAAATCATTTGCCTTTACAGACATAGTTAATGAACACTCTTCATTTGTTCCACCGCATAATGTATAAGAAACAAGATAAACTCCGTTTTCTTTTATTTTAATTGAATTATTATCAGGATATTCAGTAAATAACGCTACTCCCTTTTCTGGTAAAGGAATCACTGTATCTGTTGCTTGTGGTAAAGTTATTTGTGTTTCTGTCATTAAATATCGCATTCCATAAGAAGATGTAAATTCTGTTCCAGGTGGACCTGCAGGACCTTGTGGTCCTCTTGGTCCAGTTTCTCCTTGTTCTCCTTTTTCTCCTTTTGGAATAAAAAATGCTAAATGATGGACCCAATTTTCAAAAGTATCCATAACTTCTGCTGGTTCGCCTGGTTCAATAGTTTCTGTTTCATCTATTGCAATATGTTCTGTTCTACCAATTTCACCAGGAAGGCCTCTTGGTCCAGTTTCTCCTTGTTCTCCTCTTGGCAATTTAAAATCTAAAACTACATCTATTGGTGTACCACTATTTACAACTTCTGCTTCTTCATTTGGTTCAATAGTTTCAACATTACCAATTTGAATAGTTGCTGGACCTTGATCCCCTTTTTCTCCTTTTATTCCTTGTGGTCCAATATCTCCTTTTTCTCCTTGCGGTCCAGTTGGTCCTTGTAATCCAATTTTCCCTTCTATACCTTGTTCTCCTCTAGGTATTTTAAAATTCAAAATAACATCTTCATCTGTTCCTACATTTTCTACTTTAGCTTGTTCTTTATTTTCTACTGTTTCTATAATACCAATTTTTATAGTTGAAGGCCCCTGAATTCCTCTTTCGCCTTGAAGACCTTGATCACCTTTTGGTCCTGTTGGTCCTTGTATATAACATTTTTTACATTTTTTATTTTCTTCATCTATTTTTTTCTTTATTTTTTCGAAATCATCATTACAATTATTATACATTTTTACCTCCTTTTTACATTATATTAATTAATTGAACATTTATGATTAACAAAAAAAGTACTTTTTAACTATAAAAAAACTATAAAGTTTTTGAACTTTATAGTTTTATTTTACTAATTCTTCTAATTTTTTAGCAAGCATTTCTCTGCTCATAGCTGGATTTGCTTTACCTCTAGTTTTCTTCATTACTTGTCCTACAAAGAAGTCTAATATTTTAGGATTTTCTGGATCATAAGTTTTTGCTTGATTTAAATTTTCATTAATAACTTCATCAATAACACTTTCAATTTCTGATGAATCTGTTATTTGCATCATACCTTCATCCTTAACTACTTGTTTAGGTGATTTTTTATCTTCTAAACATTTATAGAATACATCTTTACCTTGTTTACTAGATATTGTTTTTGATTCTATTAAATCAATTAATTCTTTTAAATCTTCTTCTGTCATAGAAAAATCTTTAATTGATATTTCGTTTGTATTTAAATATGAAAGTATCATACCATTTATCCAGTTTGCTGCTTGTTTTACATCACAACCAATTTCTACTGTTTTTTCAAAATAATCACTAATTGGTCTTTCTTTAACTAATATATTTGAATCATATTCACTAAGACCATATTCATTCATATATTTTTTCTTTCTGTCATAAGCAAGCATTGGAATACTTTTTCTTATTTCATCAAGCCATTCTTTACTTAATTTAAATTTTGGAATATTTGGTTCAACAAAATACTTATAATCAACAGCATCAACTTTACTTCTCATTGAAATTGTTGTACCTGATTCTTCATCCCATCTTCTTGTTTCTTGAACAACTTTATCATATTCTCCATTATCTTTTAAATGGCTTTGTCTTTTGATTTCATAATTAATTGCATCTCTTACTCCACCAAATGAGTTAACATTTTTAATTTCTACTTTTGTTCCCCAATTATTAGGATCATTTTCATCTTTATCAGGATCCATAATAGATACGTTTACATCGCATCTAAGTTGTCCTTTTTTACTATCTGCTTCAGATATATCTAAGTATTGATAAACACTTCTCATGTGTTCTAGAAAAGAAACTGCTTCATCTGATGAATGAAAATCTGGTTCTGTTACAAGTTCAAGAAGTGGTACACCTGCTCTATTATAATCTATTGTAGTTGTATCAAATAAGTGTTCTGAAGATGCAGCATCTTCTTCTAAGTGTAAATTATTTACTCTAACACTTTTTTCTTCACCATTACATTCATATTCTACATGTCCATAAATACCTACTGGAATTGGTTTTGTTTCTTGTGTTAATTGAAATCCTTTTGGTAAATCTGGATAATAGTAATTTTTTCTTTCAAAATACATATATTCAGGCTGTGAACAATTAAGTACCATACTTGTCATTAAAGCCATTTTAACAGCTTCTTTATTTACAACTGGAAGAATTCCAGGAAAAGCCATATCTACTGGTCTTATATTAGAGTTAGGTATTTGTGAGTAATCATTTTTTGCACTTGAAAATACTTTTGAATTTGTTTCACTTATTTCACAGTGCATCTCTAAACCTATTTTTGCTAAATACTTACTCATTTTTTTCACCTCCTGCGATTTGTCCTTTATAAGGCATTGCGCTTTCTAAAGCATATGCAATATTTAAAACATTAGCGTCATCATAACAATTACCTGTAATATTTACACCTACTGGCATATTACTTACAAATCCATTTGGTATTGTTATAGATGGGAATCCACCAAAATTACCTATTTGAAGGTGTTCTTCTAATATTTCTGTATCTTTAGTTAATATATCTTTTGAACCATCTAAGTGTTTTGCTGGTCCTGATCCAACTGGAAGGATTACAGCATCATAATCTTTAAATAATTTCTTCCATTCATCTACAACAAGTCTTCTTACTCTTTGTGCATTTCTAAAGTATCTTTCTTGATTTTGTGATTGAAGTACATATGAACCAATTACAAATCTTCTTTTTATAAGTGGTGAAAAACCTTGTGTACGATAATTTTTTACCATTTCTATCCAGTTTTTACCTTCTGCTCTAGGTCCAAATATTATACCTGTTAAGTTAGACATATTACTTGTTGCTTCAGCACATGATATAACAACATATACTGATGGTACAGCACTTAATAATGTTTTATCTACTGATACTTCATCTACTTCAAAACCTAGTTCTTTTGCTTTTTCAATTGTCTTCATGAAATTACTTAAATGTTCTTTTAATTCTTCTGTAGCATTTGGATAATTATTTATATCACATATTTCTTTTACATAACATAATTTTTTACCCTTTACGTTACCAGTTATAGATTCTCTTAAATGTATATCACTTGAATCCCAACTAGTCATATCATTTTTATCTATACCTTTCATTTCATCTACTACTATTGCAGCATCTTTTACACATCTTGTAAGTACTCCAAGGTGATCTAAAGATGATGCGAATGGAAATAATCCATATCTACTAATCATTCCATATGTTGGTTTATATCCTACTATACCACAGTAAGCTGCTGGTTTTCTTATTGAATCTCCTGTATCTGATCCTGTTGCATATGGATAGACACCTGCGGCTACTGCTGCTGCAGATCCAGATGAAGATCCTGCACACATTCTTGTTTTATCCCATGGATTAGTTACTACACCAGTATGACATGTTGTTCCTGTTCCACCCATACCAAATTCATCCATGGCTGTTTTATTTATAAGTACAGCTCCTGCATTATTTAACTTTTCTACAGCAGTTGCATTAAAAAATGGTACATAATCTTTAAGTGTATTAGATGATCCAGTTGATAATATTCCTTTTGTAGAATAGTTATCTTTAAGACCATATGGAATACCACTTAATAAATTATCAGTTACTTCTTTTTCTTCAATATTATCTAATATTGTTACAAATGCATTATTTTCTTCTTCAACCTTTTTAGATAATTCTAATGATTCATCTATTAATTCTCTTTCTGTTACTTTACCTTCTTTTAAAAGTTCATGTAATTCTTCAATACTCTTATTCATATATTTCATTTTATTCCACCACCTTTGGAACTTCTACTTCTCTACCATTATGCATATCACAGTTTGATAGTAAGTCATCTATTGGTACTGATTCTTCAGCTACATCTTCTCTAAGTTCATAAACGAAATCATCTAAAGTATGTGTCATTGGTTCTACATTTTCAATACCTTCTATTTCATTTATTGTATTTATTGTTTCATCTATTATCTCAAATTCATCTAATACCATTTGGTTTTCTTCTTCTGTTAAACCAATTAGTAATTTATCTGCATAGTCATCTACCATTTCTTTTGTAAATTTTGTACTCATGCTAATCCTCCTTTTGTTTTCTTAACACTAACCCTTTTTCTTGACTTGACATTTCAATATTATTTGTTTTTTCATAAAAGACTTGATTTTCTCTTTCTTGTTTTATTCTTTTTAAGGTTTCTAATCTAATTTTTTCTTGTTTTATATTAGCTTTATATTCTTCCATACTATCAGTATTTTCTTTAACTTTTTGTTCACTATCTTTTATAAGTTCATCAAGTTTTTTATTTTCTTTATTATCTTGTTTTTCTAAATTTTCTCTTATTCCTTTTTCAATTTTTAATCTTTGCTCATATGATTTAACATCTAATAATACATGATTTTCTTCATAAACTAATACTTTTGCTTCTTTTAATGCTTTTTCAACTTCATTCATATCTAAAGACAAATCTACGTATGGATATTTTTCTTTTATTTGCAATTTTATTTTTTCATTATCTTTTTTATAAAATCCAAAAAAATATACAGAATATGCAACAATCTCAGAACAAAGTATTAATGTAGTAATCTCCTTACTACTTGTAGCCAATATAGTAATAACTGAAATAACAAGGCAAATTCCGCCACCTATTAATATTTTTTTAAACATTTTCTTAATTTCATCGACTGTCATCCAATTTTTTTTATATAATTCAACATACCCCTTATAATTATTCTCATTTATTTCTAAATGTTTTTCTTTTTTCATATTAGTCCTCTATATCAATTTTTATTCCTAATTCCTCTAATTGTTCATCATCAAGTACGCTTGGTGAACCCATCATATTATCTGCACCTGATGCACTTGCTGGGAATGCTTGAACTTCTCTTAAGTTTGGTTCATCATTTATAAGCATTAATATTCTATCTATTCCAGGAGCCATACCTCCATGAGGTGGTACACCATATTTAAATGCTGTAAATAAACTATTAAATCTCTTTTCAACATCTTCTTTTGTATATCCTACTACTTCAAATCCTTTTACTAATGAATCTAAATCAGTATTTCTAATTGCTCCTGATGCCATTTCATTACCATTACATACAAAGTCATATTGGTAAGCAAGTATATCATCAATATTTTCTTTTTCATATTCTTTTATACCATTATGTGGAAGTGAGAATGGATTATGACAGAATTCATATTTTTTAGTTTTGTCATCATATTCAAACATAGGGAAATCATTAACAATGCATAATTCTAATTTATTAGGATCAATTAATTCTAATTTTCTTCCTAGTTCATCACGAATAAGTCCAGCAAATTTTCTTGCTACATTAAGTCTCTTATTTGCAATAAAGAACATTACGCTGTTTTCTTTCATATTAAATTCTTTTATTAAGTTTTCTCTTTCTTCTTCACTTAAGAATTTATCAATAGGTCCTTTTAGGCTTCCATCACTCATAAGTGTGATATATCCAATACCAGGCATTCCTATACTACTAGCATAATCAACTATTTCATTAAACCAACTATTTGGTTTTGTTCCTATATCATCTACTACTATTACCTTAATAATACTTCCTTTAAATGGTCCAAAACTAGTATGTTCTAATACTTTACTAGCATCTTTTATTATAAGTGGATTTCTAAGATCTGGTTTGTCTGATCCATATGAATCCATTGCTTCTTTGTACGCTATTCTTCTAAATGGACGAGGTGATACTTCTTTATTAGAAAATTTAGAAAATACATCATAGAATATTTCTTCACCAACTTCTAAAACGTCATCTTCTGTTACATAACTCATTTCCATATCTAATTGATAAAATTCTAGTGTTCTATCTTTTCTACTATCTTCATCTCTAAAACAAGGTGCTACTTGGAAATATTTATCTACTCCACCAACCATTAATAATTCTTTATATATTTGTGGTGCTTGTGGTAACGCATAAAATTTACCTTTAAACTTTCTAGATGGTACTACAAAGTCTCTTGCCCCTTCTGGTGATGATACAGTAAGTATTGGTGTTTGTACTTCTGTAAAACCTAAATCATACATTTTATTTCTTAAATAATGAAGTACATCACTTCTAAGTTTAATATTATTTGATATTTTTTTACTTCTCATATCAAGATAACGATATTTAAGTCTAACTTCTTCATTTACTTCTTGCATTCCATCTATTTCAAATGGTAATGTATGTGCTTTTGGTGATAATACTTCTAAGCTTTCACATTTTATTTCTATTTCACCTGTTAATAGTTTTGTATTAACTGTTTCTTCATCTCTTCTTATTACTTCACCAGTTACTTTTATAACAGTTTCTTTGCTTACTCCTTCTAACATACTTTCATCATGTACTACAACTTGTGTAATTCCAGCATGATCTCTTAAATCTAAGAACATTACTCCACCATGGTCTCTTATTGTTTGTACAAAACCAGATAAAACTACATTTTTACCTAAGTCACTAATTGTAAGTTCACCACAAGTGTTAGTTCTATACTTATTTACTTTCATTTTCATTCTCCTCCTATAAAATAAAAAAACAGTTATCATCCCTAAAAATTAAAGGGACGAATAACTGTTATATCCGTGGTACCACCCAGTTTATCATATTTCTATGATCACTCATTAAAGAATAACGCATCTTTTTTCTCGCGCTTTTTCCTACTATTATTTCAGAAAAAGAACTCCGAAGTGTTCTTTCATATTAATATCAGTATCCATTCTCACCATCTAGGACTCTCTTTTAAAGTATCTTAATATTACTTTTCTTCATCAACGTTTTTTGTTTGCAAATATATATTATCATAAGTAAAAATCATTGTCAATCATATATAGTATATGTATTTACAGAAATTATATTGATTTTTCCATGACATTTTTATAAACATCTATAAACTTAATATAATCATCTATATCAATTGAACCAATCTTGAATAAAATATTTTCTCTAGGTATATTATACAATACATCACACTTTACTATACTATCACATAATAACCCATTTAATTTACTTTTCTTTAATAATTCATTATATTGATATTTAGATAGATTTTTTTGTTTATAAACTCTAGATGATATTATTAATCCAAAATATTCTATAGAAACTAATTCGTTCATTTCTTTATCTATTATTACAAATAAATGACCATTTCCACTAGAACCATCTTTATACTTATACTCTGAAACAAAAACAATATCACCAATTTCATAGTTGTTCTTTTTTATTTTCATATTATTTACAAAAATAATTAGCCTTTCCTTTATGCTTTTCTAATTCTACAGGATTATTTTTAAAAGCATCTGTACACGGTCTTATAATCTTTTTATCTTTTGCTTTTTTAACTATATTTTTTACATCATCTAAAATAGAATCAGATATAATTAAGTTATTTTCTTTATTTTTCATAAAACCTCCTTGTTTACTCAATTATACTATAAATTAACAATAATTTCTACTATTATATATATTCTCCGTTTGAATTAGAAAATCCCCTAATTTTTTGTAAAAAAAATAAAATAAACTAATTATTTTATCTTTTAAGTGCTAATTTTTTTGTATCCTCTTGTTCATACCAAGAATAATTATTTAAATTAATTTCATCGCTATTTAAATCTAATCTTGATACTATATCATTAATTTTATTTTTAGCAATAATCTTTTTTTCTTCATCATCTATTAATGAATACTCATTATCTATTTTTTTAAATGTTTCCATTAAAAACTTTATATATTCTTCTTTATTTACTGATTTACTTTTCATTTTAAATAAACTTGTAAAATCATAATCACTAAATAATAATCCTAATATACTCATTTTTTCTTTATTTTCAGTTACTACCATAAACCCTCCACTATATTACTTCCAGTAACATTATATAATAATATAAAAGAAAAAACAATCTATAAAGATTGTTTTAATTATCAAATGGCGCTCGATGTAGGACTCGAACCTACGACCCAACGGTTAACAGCCGTTTGCTCTACCAACTGAGCTAATCGAGCACTTATCAGTTGACAATAACAATGATATCATTACTATTTGTTTTTGTCAACATGATTTTATTATTTTTTTATTTTTTTTGCATGATGTACTCTATTATATAGTCTGCAGTACCTTCTACACCTAATGAATCAACATTAATCATTAAATCATAATTAGATGGATTATATAATGAAGAACCTGTATAATAGCTATAATGTTTATCTCTCATTTTATTTATTTTTTCTATTTCCTTTTTAGCTTTATTTTTAGGAATATTATAGTATTTTATTGCCCTTTTAATTTTATCTTCTTCACTACTATATAAGAATATTTTAACTGTATCTTTATTATCTTTTAATACATATGATGCACATCTACCAACAATTACACATGACTCTTTTGATATATTTTTTATTACTTTTTCTTCTGCAATAAATAATTTGTCATCATTGTTATATTCAAAACTTCCAAGTACTCTATGCTTTTGTTCATTTTCTTTAATAAATTCTTCTGATAAACCTGTTTCTTTATTTACTTCACTAATAAATGCTTTATCATAAAATTTAATACCTAATTTTTTAGAAATTATTTCACCAACATATCTTCCGCCACTACCATATTCTCTTGATATTGCGACTACTACCCTTTTGTTTAGAACTGGTTTTAAATTTTCATTATTATATATTATTTCATTTTTTGCTTTAATATTTTCTAGTTTTGTAATTTTCTTATATTCTGAAGTAAATACAAATATTACAAATATAAAACATATTGTATCTGCGATTGGTCCAGTATATAACGCACCATAAAGTCCATAAAATTGACATAATATAATCGCAAGTGGAATAAATAATATTATTTGTCTTGCAAAAGAAACAATTGTTGCTTTCTTTACATTACCTAATGATTGAATAGTTATTGATGAACACATTTCAAATGAATTAAGTGCACATACTAATAAGAATATTCTACAAAAATCAATTGCAAACTCCATAAACAATTTATAATCATCTGATGATTTATTTATAAATATTGATACTATCTTTTCTGGAAAAATATAGATACATAAATTGAATATTATGCCTATAATAAATCCAGTAATCATTACTTTTCTTAATGTTTCTTTTACTCTTTTATAGTTACCAGCACCATAGTTAAATCCTATTATTGGTTGTGCACCTATTGCAAGACCTAATATGAGTGATACATATAAACTATTTATTTTAGATATTACACCATATACAGAAAGTGGAATATCTTCTCCAAATTTACTAGTTAATGCATACTTATTCATTATATTATTCATAACTACAAAAAGCGCAAGTACTGTCATTTGAGTTATAAATGAGGATAAAACAAGTGATAATGTTTTTAATGTGCATTTTCCTATTTTAAAATCTTCTTTAGATAATTTTACACTTTTTATTTTTGGAATATAGAAGAGTGCTATTACAAACGATACTATTTGTCCTATTATGGTTGCTATAGCACCTCCTGCGACTCCCATATTAAATGTAAATATAAATATTGGATCTAATATAATATTTAAAATTGCTCCTACAAGTAAACAAATCATTGAATATTTTGGTGAACCATCTGCTCTAATTATTTGAGATAATCCTGAATAAACAATCATAAAAAATGAACCAAATACAATTATTCTTCCATATGTCATTGCAGATGAATAAACATTTTTAGTGCATCCAAAAGCATATACTAAGTTTGGAAGTAATAACTCAAATATAATTACTACTAATATTGATATTATAAAAAGTAATGTTATAGATGAACCAATACTTTTTTTAGCCTCATCTTTTTTACCTTCTCCTAGTCTTAAACTAAGATTTGCAGCAGCACCATTACCTACTAAACCCGCTAATGCATTACATATTATTACAATAGGAAATATAACATTTGTTGCAGCATTTCCTATTATTCCAACACCTTTACCTATAAATATTTGATCAACTATATTATAAATTGAATTTATAATCATACTTATAATACAAGGTACTGAAAATGCTAAAAGTAATTTTCCTATCTTTTCTTTTTCTAAATCTAACTCTTTTTTCATAAAAACTCCTTCCTTTTTTGAGCAAAAAATAACGTAAATCCAAAAGCTTGGACTTACGTTTTAACTGCTCAGCCGTGAGTAATTATAGCACAAAAAATTTTTTTGTGTAAGCTTTTTTGTTAATTTTTTTATTTAACTACAATGCTTACTAGTTTTTTAGGAACAATTACTTCTTTTACTATTTCTTTACCATCAATATAATTTTTTACATTTTCTATTGATTTAGCAAGTTCTTTCATTTCGTCATCACTAGTATTAGCATTTACTTCTATTTTACCTCTTACTTTACCATTTACTTGTACAACCATTGTAAATGTTTCATCAATAATTTTACTCTCATCGTAATCCTCTAATAATGATTTAGATAATTCTTCACCTAAATTATATTTTTCATTTAATTCTTCTGTTATATGAGGCGCAAATGGATTTAGTAATTGTAAGAAAATTCTATATTCTTTTTTAGTAATCTTTTTATTTGCATTAAATTCATTTAACATAGTCATAAGTGTACTAACCGCTGTATTATATTTTAAGTTTTCAATATCTTCTGAAACCTTTTTAATACCTTTATTTATAATTTTTTCATTTTCTTTAGAAATAATATCTTCATCTATTATTGTTTCACCTAAATTATATACTCTATCTAGGAATTTAGCACATCCATTAAGTGAATCTTCGTTCCATGCTGCATCTTTTGAATAATCACCTATAAACATTTCATAAAGTCTTAATGCATCCGCACCATACTTTTCAACCATTTCAGTTGGATTTACAACATTACCTTTACTTTTACTCATTTTACTTCCATCACTCGCAAGTATCATACCATGAGCAATTCTTTTGTAAAATGGTTCACTATAAGGTACTAGTCCTTGTTCATGAAGGAATATATTCCAGAATCTTGCATAAAGTAAATGCCTTGTTGCATGTTCCATACCTCCATCATATAAATCAACTTGTCCCCAATATTTCATTTTATCCATTGAAACAAATTCTTTATCATTATGCGCATCCATATATCTTAAGAAGTACCAACAAGATCCTGCCCAGTTTGGCATTGTATCTGTTTCTCTTTTAGCATGTCCACCACATTTTGGACAAGTAGTATTTACAAAATCATCAAGAAGTGATAATGGACTTTCACCATCTTTTGTTGGTTCATAACTTTCAACATTTGGTAAAACTACTGGTAAATCTTTTTCATCTACTGGTACCCATCCGCATTTTTCACAGTGTACCATAGGAATTGGTTCACCCCAGAATCTTTGTCTACTAAATATCCAGTCTTGAAGTTTATAATTTGTAAATTTAGAACCTATTTTATTTTCTTCTAAATATTCATACATTTTATTTAATGCTTCTTCTTTATTAAGACCATCAAGAAATCCAGAATTAATATGTACTCCATCACCAGTCATTGCATCTTCATTTATACAATAATTAAATGTATTAATATGTAACTCATCTTTTACTTCATTTAATATAGTATCTTTTGTTACCCATTCAACATCAAATACTTCATCATCATCTAATTCTTGTGATTGTCTCTTATCTGAATTTAACTTAAAGAATAATCCTGTACTTTCTATTTCAAAATATTTATCTTTATTAAATGCATAATAATGATGATTAATTTTGAATGTTTCTTTTATAAATTCTAAATCATCATAACCCGTTTCTTCTCTTATTTCTCTAATTGCACAATCCAATGCACTTTCATTATTTTTTCTTGTGCCACCGATAAATAATCTTCCACCTTTATCTTTCCAATTTATTGTTAAATATTTATCATTTTTTTCATCATATACAACTGCAACAATACTATCTTTATGAGTTTCATTTTCATGAGATTTACCTGTTACTTCTTCTAAAACTTGAGTAATTTCAATACCAAATTTTTTAGCAAATTCATAATCTCTAGTATCATGTGCTGGAACTGCCATAATTGCGCCTGTTCCATAACCCATAAGAACATAATCACTAATATATATTGGTATTTCTTTATTATTAATTGGGTTAATCGCTGTTAATCCATCAATTTTTACACCAGTTTTTTCTTTAGTCATATCAGTTCTTTCTATATCTGATTTACTTCTTGCTTCTTTTTGATATTCTTTTACTTCTGAAATATTATTTATTTTATCTTCATATTTTGAAAGTATTGGATGTTCTGGTGAAATTACCATAAATGTTGCTCCAAATAATGTATCACATCTTGTTGTAAATACTGTTATTTTTTCATTTATTTCTTTTATATTAAAATCAACATGTGCACCTACTGATTTACCTATCCAGTTAATTTGAGCTGTTTTTACTTTATCTAGTATTTCTGTGTCTTTAAGTCCATCAATTAATTTTTCTGAATAATCTTTCATTTTTAACATCCATTGATTTTTTAATTTTTTCTCAACAGGTGTATCACATCTAACACATTTTCCACCTTGTGAATCTTCATTAGATAGACCCATTTTACATTTAGGGCACCAATTTATTTCTTTTTCATCTTTATATGCAAGTCCTGCATTAAAGAATTTTATAAATTGCCACTGTGTCCACTTATAATATTCTGGTTCACAAGTACTTATTTCTCTTGACCAATCTACAGAAAGTCCAAGGCTTTTTGCTTGACTTCTAAATACATTAATACATTTATGTGTCATTATAGATGGATGTTCATGATTTTTTATCGCATATTGTTCTGCTGGATTACCAAATGAATCAAATCCAAATGGAAATAATACATTTAATCCTTTACTTCTTTTAAATCTTGCTTGTACATCACTTGCTGTAAAACATCTTGCGTGTCCAACATGTAAACCTGCTCCTGATGGATATGGAAATTCAACAAGCATATAAAACTTTTTCTTACTTTTATCTTCTGTTACTTTATAAGTTTCTTCATTTTCCCACTTATTTTGCCACTTTTTTTCTATTTCTTTAAAATTATACATTTTCTTCACTCTTCCTTTCTAAATGTTTTAAATATTTTGCTAAAAAATAATATGTTACCCATATAAAAGGTACTATTAATACAAGTAATATTAAAAACTTATATATATAATTATTTAATTTATATACTATCATAATCATAATAGTAAGCATTAATGAATTAACTAAATTCATTATTCTAAGTACCTTTTGATATCCTATTTTTTCAGTATTTACTTTATAATAACCTTCTAATATTTTAATATCTGGTGATAAAGTTTTCTTATCATATACTAATTTTTTTCTTCTATATAAAAAATAGTAAAACAGATAAATTATTATAAAAAATAATACAAACAAAATTATAAATTCTTTCATACTTCACCTCTAAAACAAAAAAAATCTATGAAATGTAAGGACGACAATATCGCGGTACCACCTTACTTCATAGACTTACTATGCTCTTTAATTCCTTTAACGCAGGGAAATACGTTTAAGCTCCAAAACAAGTTCATAAATTTTTACTTATTAGTTCCCACCAATCACTAACTCTCTTTTAAAGTAAAATATTTACTACTACTTTTCTTCATCACTCATTACTAATGATTATAATATATTTATTTTGTTTTTTCAAGTACATTTTTATGATACAATAAAAAAGAGGCGATAATTATGTTTAAATATACACTTGATAATAAAAGATATCATACATTAAATTATTATTATCAAAAAAAATATGGATGTAAAGTATTTAAAGTAAGTTTAAATGCTCACTTTTCATGTCCAAATATTGATGGTACTAAAGGATATGGTGGATGCATATACTGTGCACATGGATCTGGAGAATATTATGAAGATGACACTGATTTATTAACTCAGTTTAAAGAAGTTAAAGAAGTGTTACATAAAAAATGGCCAAAAGCGAAATATATTGGATATTTTCAGGCAAATACAAATACGTATGCTCCACTTTCTGAATTAAAAGAAAAGTATGAACTAATACTAAAACAAGATAATGTTGTAGGCTTAAATATCGCAACTCGTCCTGATTCTATTAGTGATGAGGTACTAGATTACTTGGAAGAGCTTAATAAAAGAACTGATCTAGTTATAGAACTTGGTCTTCAAACTATACATGATAAAACAGCTAAATTAATTAATAGAGGAAGCACTTTAGAAGAATTTGAAAATTGCTTAAAAAAATTAAATGACAGAAATATAAATGTTGTTGTCCATATTATTAATGGTTTACCTTATGAAACAAAAGAAATGATGATTGAAACTGCTAAATATTTATCAAATAAAAAAATTCTTGGTATAAAAATTCATATGCTTCATATATTAAAAGACACTAACCTTTTTAAATTATACTTAAAAGAAAACTTCCACGTTCTTACTAAAGAAGAATATGTAGATATTGTATGTGACCAGCTAGAATATTTAGATGAAAAAATAGTTATTAATAGAATTACAGGTGATCCTGATAAGGATGAACTTATTGAACCTACTTGGCTTACTAAAAAGTTTGGTGTTCTTAATGACATTGATAAAGAATTAAAAAGAAGAGATACATATCAAGGATTTAATAAAAGTATATTAAATAAAGTTATAAAAGAAATGATAAAGGCTCATCCATATGAAGAGGTTGCATACGATGTATACGAGCTTCAAAATGAAGGCGAAAAACAAGGTCTAGGTAGAATAGCGACACTAGATAATGAAATTACTTTAGAGGAACTTGCAAATAAAATAAAAGATACTTTAGATATGGATAAAATAAGACTTGTCGGAGATTTAAAATCAAAAATAAAAAAAGTTGCACTTTGTACAGGTGCTGGATCTGACTTAGTTAAATTATCAAAAATAAAAGGTGCTCAAGTTTTAATAACTGGAGATATGAAGTCTCACGAAGCACAAGATGCTCTAGATATAAATATGAATGTAATTGACTGTGGACACTTCGATACAGAAGATATATTTAAAGATGTTATGAAAAGATTTATAGATGGTTTTGAAGAGTTTGAAACAATAAAAAGCGAAGTGTATTTAAACCCATTTAAAATAATTTAGTTAGAAAAAATAAAAAACTTAAAAAAGCTGTTGACAAAACTTAATAAAGTGAATACTATATAAGTATAAGATAACTTAAATCCTTTGAAGAGGAAGAGTAGTTAAATTTAGGTTCAATATAGAGAGTTGAGGATGGTGGAATCTCAACAAGAAGGGATTTAATGAATGGGCCTTTTAGGAGTAAATTGAAATCTTTATGAGAGTAGACTTTACCGTGTGTTGCACGTTACAGCAATTGAGGTATGATAGTACCAATAATTAAGCGGTGTATTTTAATACACAATTTAGGTGGCAACGCGGATATAACACTTCGTCCTAGAGTTTTAGGGCGAAGTTTTTTTATTATAAAAATTAACTTAAAACGTAAAAAAATTATTAAGGAGATGAAAAAATGAGCAAAAAAACAATATTAACAGGTGATAGACCTACTGGAAAACTACACTTAGGACATTATACAGGTTCACTTAAAAACAGAGTAGCCTTACAAAATGAAGATAAATACAATATGTTTGTAATGGTTGCAGACCAACAAGCATTAACTGACAATGCTAAAAATCCAAAAAAAATAGTAGATAATTTATTAGAAGTAGCTATGGATTATATGGCTGTTGGATTAGACCCAACAAAAACAAATTTATTTATACAATCTCAAATTCCAGAATTAGCAGAGCTTACAATGTACTACTTAAACTTAGTAACAGTTTCTAGACTACATAGAAACCCAACTGTAAAATCTGAAATACAACAAAAAGGATTCGGAGAAAGTATACCAGCAGGATTCTTCATATATCCAGTGAGTCAAGTTGCTGATATAACTGCATTCAAAGCTGATTTAGTTCCAGTTGGAAACGACCAAAAACCAATGATAGAACAAACTAGAGAAATAGTAAGAAGTTTCAACTCAACTTATGGTGATGTTTTAGTTGAGCCAGAAGGAATGTATCCAGAAGGAATAGCAGGAAGACTTCCAGGACTTGATGGAAAAGCTAAAATGAGTAAATCATTAGGAAATGCAATATACCTAAGTGATGATGAAGATGAAGTTAGAAAAAAAGTAATGTCAATGTTCACAGATCCAAACCATATAAGAGTTGAAGACCCAGGATGTGTTGAAAATAATGCAGTATTCACATACTTAGATGCTTTCTGTCAAGATAAAGACGCATTAGAAGAAATGAAAGCTCACTACAGACGTGGTGGACTTGGTGATGTGAAAGTTAAGAGATATTTAAACGACATATTACAAGCTGAATTAGCCCCAATTAGAGCTAGAAGAAA
>OGFG01000189.1_pt1 | contig 74660 bp, 60 predicted proteins | sample 1570761 | NCBI WGS metagenome assembly OGFG01 (sample SAMEA2581938, study PRJEB24529) | metagenome | biome: Human gut stool | place: China | collected 2011
TTCTGATGACATGTAATTCCTTTGTCGGTGCGGTTGATATTGTATTGCTGTTTTTTTACAGGCGAAGTTGCCGCAGACAGGTATACCGGATTCAGCCCTTGGGATAGCTCTTTTCATCATGGAGATGGGTGGAATCCTTGGAGCCAAACTGATCTTGCGCTGTAAGAAGTTACGGTATCGTTGGGTATTTTTGATAACGTCTGTGCTCGTTTTATGTGGCGTTTTGATTGAGCATACAGACATTGCGGTGCTTATGACACTGGGGGGATTTGTAGCGGCATGTAGTGATGCTGCTTTGCAGGTGCGCACAGATGCAATCTTACAGGAAATGTTTCCATCTGAGCAGCGGGCAACACTGATATCAGTGGAATCTTTTACGTTTTCCATGATTATGATTGTGCTGTCGCCGCTTGCAGGAATTGTATTTTCCGTGTGGTAAAAAGAATTGCCGTCGGTTCCTGTTCGGAGCCGTCGGCAATGTATTATGAAAATTCAGAAATGTAACATAGAAGAAAGACATAAAATAGAAGTTGTTAATTCCGAAACTGCACGCGGCGAAGCTTGAGGAACAAGCAGGGCGGGAACCCGCGTTTGATCCTGGAAGAGATGGGAGAATATGCGACAGTTTCGGTTTTTTGATTCCGGCCGGATGAATGTTTTTTGAGTCGTGAAATCTTTTTTGCAGTATACAACATTTATTGAGTGAAAAGTAAATTTTTGCATGAACATAGTGAAATTCTGACTGAACATAGCAAAATCCTGACTGAATGATGAATTTTGGCGATTCATGTAGCAAAATAACATCATTCAGTCAAAAATAAGCACAATTGGATACAAAAAGTATATGATTGATTGTTTGAAAAAAGTCAGCTATAATTTAAATAGCTTTGTATATTAAGATATTCTGCGGAAATGTTTTTATAGGATAACATGAGAAGTAAAGAGCGGGGGTAGAAGAGTATGAAGCTTAAATACGAGCAATTTTCTTTGGTTTTACAAACGGACAAATGTTCTGATTAAAGGCTGGCGAAATATAACACCGGCGCTGTATGAGCGATTGCAGGATGAAATATGGACAATATCGCCGGCATCTGAATCCGGGGAAGAAGATAGATTTACGATGCTGCAGTGTGAGTTCATAATCTGGAACGATGCAAAAAATGCAGAATTTAAATGTGACGGGACAATTGAAGAATATGCTGCTCTTCAGGAGGATATTGCGATGAAGAATATATTCGATTATGGAGATGGTAAGGTTGGATTATATCGGTAGTTGAGTGATAAGAAGAATTACATACAAGATGAGGGAATGAAGGGATTATGAGTAAGAAAAAATTATGGTTTTATATTGTTTCGATTGCGCTTGTGACAGTGGTACTTGTGGTAGAACTTGTGTATGTATTTGTAGCAAGAAAGGATGCATCGAAGAATAATATCACAACTGAGGCAGGGATGGAGATGTTGGGTGATCATACAGTCAGCGATTCCGATCATACAGGTAGCGATTCTGATCGTACAGGCAGTGATCCTGGTTCGGATGATCTGCCGGATATAAGTATTTTGTACGGGCACGATTTATATAGCAAATTCGAAACGAATAAGTTGCCCGCAGAATTTGAAGAAGTGGGAACGAATGAGCCTGACATTGAACGATACCGGTTTGATATTACGGATACGGGAAGTGGCTATGAACTGGTTGGCAAGTTAACGATACAGGATCGGATGTCGGATGAAAAATATCACAAATTTGTGGAACAGGCTGTGAATTGGGATAGTGCTCAGGCTGTGGTAAATGAATGGGCATCTTCGGAGGATTATACGGCATATGACTATTATTACACAGTAAATGATACAACGATGACGAATCTGGGTGTTACCTATACGATGCAGTCTTACATGACCAATTATAATGACAGACCACATTGCGACTTTATTGGAGATAATGGAAAGACTGCCGGTGTTCATAATGACCTGGTGCCGAAAATTGATGCATATGATGAAGGTTATTGGGATTTAGGCGGAGAAGATATTGTGGTTGAGAATGCACATATATTTGTGCCATATGGGACAAATATGGAAGAAATCATAAAGGATTTGTGTGAACTATAATGGTCTCATAAATTAAGACACTTTTTCGGACAGATTTTAATGAATCTGATATACTACAATCAGTAAGAAAGAGAGGATTCAAAATCATGTCCAAACAAAGAAGAAATTTTAGTGCCAAATTTAAATCAGACCTTGTAATCGAACTGCTTAAGGGCGAGAAAGATCTCAATACCCTTGCAGTTGAAAATAATATCCAGCCCAACCTGCTCCGTAACTGGAAGAAAGAATTCCTTGATAACGCATCCGTTGTGTTCGATGATAAGCGCGAGGAAAACCTCAAGGAAAAACTTGCTGTAGAGCGCAAGGAAAAGTCCGAGTATGCGAAAAAGGTTGGTCAGTTAACCATGCAGGTTGACTGGCTTAAAAAAAATCTGAAGAAATTTGTGGACCAGACTACGAGAGTAAGTTTAGTCCAAACCCTTTTGACGACTAAGGAAATTCCAGCTTCTGTCGGCGCAAAGTTGCTCGGTATTAACCGCACGAGCATATATTATAAGGGATGTCCTATATCACAGGAAGAACTTCAATGCAAGGAAATCATTGATCACCTGCATACAGATAACCCTACATGGGGTGCGCGACAGATGTCAGCCCAACTAAAGTCACGTGGTTACAACATTGGGCGTCGCAAAGCACGGCGATTCATGAATGAGATGGATATCTATCCGATTTATCCAAAGATGAATCTATCAAAGCGCATGCAGCAGGCAAAGGTATGTCCTTATCTTCTTCGTAATGCAATCATAGACAAACCCAATCAGGCATGGTCTATTGATATTACATATATTCCAATCAAGCGCGGCTTTCTGTATTTGACAGCTGTTATTGACTGGTATAGTCGCTGTATCGTCGGTTGGGAAGTGGATGATACGCTTGACACCAGAATGGTCATCAATGCATTAAAAAAGGCTTTCAAGGTAGCAAAACCGCAGATTCTGAATTTGGATCAGGGTTGCCAGTTTACAAGCCAGCAATACATAGATTTTGTCAAGGATAATGGCATTCGCCAAAGCATGGATGGCAAAAGCCGCTGGGCAGACAACATCATGATTGAGCGTTGGTTCCGTAGCTTCAAATACGAAGAAGCATATCTGACGCAATATAACAATATCAAGGAAGCCAGAGTTGCTATCGGCGAGTATATACATACCTACAACTTTGAACGTCGACACTCTGCGATCAACTATCAAACACCAGCTGAATGCTACTATCCGGTTCTGTTAGCACCGTATGTAGCTTAGCATATATAAACGGGAATCCACAAAGATTCCCGTTGTAGCAGGAACTTATCAACAATATCAGTTCATTATAAAAATCTTAGATTTTTGTCTTGACAACTGAGCCACTATACTCTTGACAAAATATAATTTCCAACACCTGCCCCAAACCTCGTATAGATTTAAAATCCATTATGTATTTTTATATATATACTAATATTTTGCAATACTTATAATTCTCTCCAAATTTGAGTCATGAAAACTAAACCCGATAAACAAAAATGTTTTTCTTACAAGTTCAACTGCCAACACTTTTATAAATAAAGTTCTTTTTTCATCTCAAGTTCTTTTATAAATTATTGGACAGCACTGGACTGTCCTATACTTTTTATTTTCTATCTTCGCCTCTATAATATGCTATCAGTCCATTCACATTTCCACTTTGAAGCAATGGAACAACATCATAAATGTCCTCATAATCCCAATTCCACCACTTCATCTGCTCAAGCATTTCAATGATTTCATCCGGGAAACGCTTTTTAATCATCTTTGCTGGGACACCACCTACAACCGTATACGGCTCAACATCTTTTGTCACAACTGCATTTGCCGCAATAATACTGCCATCCCCAACATGCACCCCCGACATAATCTTTGCGTTACTTCCAATCCATACATCATTTCCAATTACAATATCACCTTTTATTTTTGGATGGCCTTCAATATATGAAAACTGTGGCATCATTACATTAAATGGATACGTAGTACACCAATCCCCCCTGTGTTCTCCTCCCAGCATAAAAATTGCACCGCATCCAATAGAGCAAAACTTTCCTATAGACAAATGAATTCCTTCTTCATAATCTTTTGCCAGAAGCTGTCCATATGTAAATGCTCCCACTTCCGCTATATCCTCTGTTTTTTCATATTCATACGTTTCATAAATTGTTTCAGCATAATAAGTCATAATATCCGACTTGGATAAATACTTACAAATACCATTTTCCGGTTCAATCTGTTCTTTTGTGAATCCTATCCTCATTAAAACATGTCCTAATTTCTGATAAAAATCACTGCAGATAAATACAATATCATATTCATTTTTTACTTCACTCATATAAGATAACGGCTGTACCGGACATTGAAATTTTGTAGTTTCCAGCATATCCTCCGATACTATTAACATGACTTCAAATACCTCATTTGCAGCATTCATCCATTTAAAAAAATGTTCTATTTTTTTCATACTTCCGATTAATAACGTTTTCATCTTACCTTTCCTCTCAATTTCTATTCTTTAAAATTAATAATTAAATTATAATACAAATTAAAGCCAATGAGAATACCATCTTCTACAATACAAATAACAAAACATTTTTGAAATAAATTGAATTTTACTTTTCTTTGTACTATAATTAATTTATATATACTATAACAGCATAAGGAGATTTTTATGAACATACTAATATACCGTTATGGAAGTATTTGCGAGCCTAATATTATTGAAACATTCCAAAAACTTGGTTTTCAAGTCGATGAAGAAATATCTCTTATAAAAAATAAGAATCTTTCTGACAGCGACTGTATCTCAATTGTTTCCCAGCGGATTTTACTAAAACAGTATGCGTTTGTCTTTACAATCAATTTTTTCCCATGGCTTTCCCATTTGTGTAATTTAACGCACCTGCCTTATATAAGTTTAATCGTTGACAGTCCGGTTTTGGAATTATATGACGACGCTATTCAAAATCCCTTCAACCGAATATTTATATTTGACAAAACTTCCTATTTAGAATTTTATGAAAAAAATCCAAACTGCATTTTTCATCTTCCATTAGCTGCTGCCGTCACACGTACAGATAAATTATTTGATACAACAGCACCTGACATAAAAAAGAAATATCAATCCGACATTTCTTTCATCGGATCTACCTATCAGGAAAAATGTGCTTTTAACCAAATTCAGCTTCCTGACTATGAATACGGATATTGTATGGGAATTATTGACGCTCAATTAAAAGTATACGGCTATAATTTTATTGAAGAACTGCTACCAGACGATTTTGTTCAAAAATTTATGAAATATGCACAGGATGTTGAAGTTGCTGATGACGAAATTCCCCTCTACCGTGCTATTGTTGCCCAGCATTTCTTAAGTGTTAAAGTCGGTGAGCAGGAACGGCTTCTCCTTTTAAAGCTTCTTTCCGAGCATTTTAATGTAAATATATACACCGGCAGTGATACATCCTCAATGCCACTTATTCATAACCGGGGATATGCCAGCTCCCTTATTGACATGCCGCTTATTTTTCATGAAAGCAAAATCAATATAAATATTACTGCAAAATCCATCCGTTCAGGTCTTTCTCTCCGCATTTTTGATGTATTGGGCTGTGGCGGCTTTTTGATTACAAATTTTCAATCGGAGCTTTGTAATTATTTTGAGATTGGAAAAGACCTCGTTACTTATGACGCTCCACAAGATCTGGTGGATAAATGCAGCTATTATCTTACACATGAAGATGAGCGTTTAGAAATTGCCCATAACGGCTATGAAAAAGTAAAACAGTTCCATACATGGGAAATTCGTCTTGTTCAACTATTACAGCTCGCTTTTCCTGATATTATGCAATAATTTATTATGATTTTTATTATTAGCAACAGTTCCATTCTAAAAAGGTGTGGGTATCTCCATATCTTTTTATGGTACAAGATCAAAAAAAGAGCCAGCCGAAGCTGACTCCTTTTTTATAATAGTACTTACGATTACTGAAGTAATGAAAGAACGCCCTGATTTGCCTGATTTGCCTGTGCAAGCATAGACTGACCAGCCTGCTGTAAGATGTTGTTCTTTGAGTATGTAACCATCTCTTCAGCCATATCTGTATCTCTGATACGAGATTCAGCAGCCTGAGTATTCTCGCTGATGTTATCAAGGTTAGCTGTTGTATGCTCTAATCTGTTCTGGATAGCACCCAGTGTAGAACGCTGTGTAGATAATGCTGTGATAGATTTCTGAATATTAGTAATTGCTGTCTGAGCATCAGTGAATGTATTTACCTTTGTACCTGCAGCAATAGCATCAGATACTGTTGTCTTAACATCTGTGATACTAATACCGATTAATTCGTTTGCATTTGCACCTACCTGAATGTTCTTGTTTGTGAAATCACCATTCAGAATGTTCTGCTTATTGAACTGTGTTGTATCAGCTACACGGTTAATTTCTGTCTGAAGCTGTGCTACTTCTGACTGAAGAGCAGTTCTATCAACTGTCTGATTAGTATCATTAGATGCCTGAACTGCAAGTTCGCTCATTCTCTGAAGCATAGAATGTACTTCATTTAAAGCACCTTCAGCTGTCTGTACTAAAGAGATACCATCCTGAGCATTGTCAGATGCCTTATTAAGACCTCTGATCTGGTTTCTCATCTTTTCTGAGATTGAAAGACCAGCTGCATCATCTGCTGCACGGTTAATCTTATAACCTGATGATAACTTTTCTGTAGACTTCTGAAGTCCGTTTGTTGTGATACCTAACTGTCTGTTAGTGTTGGCTGCTGTCAAATTGTGCTGTACTACCATAATATTCTTCCTCCTTGAATATGTAGCGGCTTCCATGCCGCCATGATTATTTTTAGTAATCTTCTTGATTACTTACATTTATTATATCGGGTGTATTTTAGAATACTTTAGCCCGGATATAAACTTTTTTTATTTTTTTTGATCTAAAAAATGCGATTCGTAATTATTCAGCTTGTTGGCATTCTTATAATACGCATTCGCCTTGCTGGTTGTACGCTTGGCATTACTTAATTCCTTGCGCATCTGTGCAAACCGCTTTTCGACCAGCTGTTTATTGCGCAGCTCCTGTGCCTGTATCCGGACACCCAAGTCCGTAACCGCCGACACCAGCTCTTTTAACCGCTGTAATGGCTGCTTAAACTTTGCTTTATTGTGCTGTACTTCGTCTTTTACACGGTTAAAGACGGAATTAAAGCCCTCATCTAGCTTAAGAATTTTTTCTACCAGTTCGCCTTTATCGCTTAAATTCTGCTCAAAAGCCTGATCATCAAATTCTGCTGCCGTAATAATTGCCTGCTGTTTTTCATTATAATCTACAATCTGCTTTAGCAATTCTTCTTTTTGAACCAGACTGTCAATCATAATCTGAAGATAATTTTCTGTATCCATATCTGCTCCTCATTTTTCGTGTACATACTTCCACATTCAATGAGTTACACACTTTTTGCGCTTTTCATAACCTGTTTCCATGTATCCCGCATACCGCGGATTTCATTTAAAGCCTTCTCTAACGTTTCTTTATCCTTATGGATATTGGCATCTGTAAGCAGACTATAAATATAACGGTATACATTATCAAAGTCTTCTGCAACTTTATATGAATGATTTAATGTTGCCTGTAATTCCTCAATAATCGCCTGTGCCTTTTTGATGTTATCATGTGTCTTTTGGATATTTTTTTCTTCAATCCCCATCATCGCAATATTGCAGAACTTAATTGCCCCTTCGTAAAGGAGCAATGTCAGTTCTGCCGGGGATGCGGTGAGGACTTTATTGTTATTGTATTGTGCATATGCATTATTTACTGCCACGATTTTTCCTCCTGCATGCTGTATTTATCAGCCAAATAATCCAGAAATAGAAGATGCCTGTGAATTTAATGAAGCCAGTGCAGATTCCATTCTTGAAAACTTCTTATAATAATAATCTTCCCATGTTGAAATCTTTGTTTCCTGGTCTGAAATCTTCGTCTTATATTCTGAATACTGTGTTGCCATCTCCTTGTCATTGTAAATGGACATATAACTGCTCATGCTGTTTGATGTTCCCAGCTTTTTGTTCAGTGTACTGTACAGGTTATTTGCCAGCTGTGAAAAGAATTTAATGACCGTATCCGAATCATTGGCAATGGCGGCTTTTAATTTATCTGTATTACCTTTTGATGTTGAATCGTCTTCATCACCATCAATGTGATATACACCCTTTTCATTTGTTGATGTTGAGAAGTAACTTCCTGTAGAAATACCAAAATCCGAAAGATTATAAGTTTTTCCATCAATTGTAATTCCTGCAAGCATTGAATTTTTCATAGAAGAAACCACGCTGCTTAATGTTCCATCATTACGAAGCAGGGAATCCTTAATCTTTGTTTCCCACTTTTCGACCTCATCATCAGACATGGACTCTTTTTCATCATCTGTCAATGGTTCATAGCCCTTTGCACTTTCCGCATTATAAGCAGTATCTAACGTCTTAATCAGTTCATTATACTCTGAGAGCATATCTTTAATCGTATCATAGATACCATCGACATCTGTGTCTGTCGTAATCGTTACCGCTTCGTTGCCTGTCAGTGCTGTTGCCTGAATCGTTAAACCATTGATTGAGAAGTTATTGGTCGTATTTTCAAATACTGCACCATTAAGTTCAATCTGTGCATTGCTTCCGGCAATACGGACTGCTGATGTTGTATCTGTTGATGACGAGGTGGACAGTCCGAGCAATTCTTTCTGAGAATCTGTAGCTGTACCTGCTGTATATGCATTGTAGGCTTCTACCATGCTCACAGCATACTCATACTGCGTGGTAGCTGCTGCCTGATAGCCTGTTGCCAGTGAATTGCTGCCTGTGATTGCATCACTGTAGCTTAGCAGAATCTTTCCGTTGGTGCTGTCTACCTGTGCTGCATTGGTGCTGTCTACGCCCGCTTCCGTATAATACTGATTGATTGATGTATTATTCGCCGCAATTGTTTCGTTATTTGATGTAATAGAAGCTTCTGTACTTGTAAGCAATGAATCCACATCACTTGTATATGACACATTGCCATCGTCATCTGTCTTCTGTGTTCTTGTAAATACAAGTGTATCATCACTCACTGTTTTAGAAACAGTCTTTACTGCTTCCAATTCTAACTTTTCATCATCCGTAATGGTTCCATCTGTTTTTTTAGCTTCTAACTCTGACTCTCTGTCAGACAAATACTTTCTGGCCTCATCAAGTGTCGTCGGATTATAAATTCCATCACCTGTGCCTGTATAATTTGCCTTTTCAATAAAGCTGTCCACATACTGCTTCTGGTATGCAAGTTTTTTATTCTTTTCTTCCAGTTCTGCATTCGATGTCTTTAACTTCTCAATTGCTGTATTATACTGTTCAATTGTTGCATCATAATTGCTCTTAGCTGTATCAGCAATGTAAGTATTCTTATCCGTGCCTGCAATTGTCTGATATTTTGCAATATCCTTTGCAACTGTATCGGCTGTTGTTGCCTGAAGCTTTAATGCCCCCAAAGCATTCTTACCATTGCTGTTGGCAGCCGTCATTGAAAAATCGTTATCCGCACCGGACGACTTCGAGCTGATAAAGAACCGCTGATTATTCTCATCAAAACTTGCCGTCAGTCCAGCATTTTTTAATTTAACAACAAACTGGCTGATTGTCATATCAGAAGACAAATCAATCGTTGATGTCTTTCCATCTGCTGTCACAGAAATGCTGGCGCCATCCGCAGCAGAACCCATACCCTTCACTTCACTGAGTTTGCTGCTGCCTGTCAGCTTAGCCTTATTGCTGCCGCTAATCTTTCCACCTGTCAGATAACCGGTTGACGCAAGCTTTGTCACCTTTAAACTCTGTGTGCCGCTGACCGCAGATGTAGAAGCTGATACGGTTGCATATGATGAATTGTTAATCGTTGCTTTCTTTAAATTATACGCACTTGTCAGCTTATTGCTTGCAAGCGTACCCGTGTAAAAGTTCGTAATCTTTGTATTGATACTCTTCCACTTATCCTGCTTCCATGAAAGCTTTGTCTGTGCTTTTTCATAATCTTCTTTTTTAGTACGGTAACCCATGACCAGTGCAGATACTAAAGCTTCTGTATCCAGACCGGACTGCATACCTGATAAACGAATTGGCATATCATCTACCCCTTTCTAAAGTAAAGTACATCTGTACTTATATTCATTACATTTTTTCATCGACAAGAAGTCCTGCCAGTTCGCAGGCTTTTGTAAACATCTTGAGCATCTTTTCAGAAGGAATCTCCTTTAATACTTCTCCTGTTTCCTTGTCTTTAATCTTAATGGTGATTCGGTTCATCGGCTCATATACGCCAAACTCCGCAACCGTATTGCTGTTTAAGACTTTGCTGATGTCTTTGACATCTGCAAGAGTTGCTTTGCTTTCCTGGCTTTCAGGAGATGCACTGTCCTGTCCCAACGAAAGCTGTACTGCCTGTGCCGCTTGTGATGAAGCATAATCTGTTGTCTGCGTACTGCTGCCTGCTGCCTGTACCCCCGGTGTAACCGGTGCCGCCGTCTGCACGCTCTGCGTAGCAGCTGTTGCTTTATTAATTGATTCTAATCCCACTTTTATCCACCTCCGTGTGATAACGCATACTTTGTTTCCTTGTTCCCCGGTGAATATCCTTTTTCACCGCTTTTAAACTGCGCAGTAACCGCAGTTTATCTCATTTCTTATTAGTATTATCGGTTTTTTGGACCTGAATCTTTAGAATAACTTCTTTAATTTTTCCATATCTACAGACTGAGAAGCCTCTTTATTAGCTTCCTGTATCTGTGTAAAGACTTCTTTCCGGTAGATCGGAACGGACTTCGGTGCAGAAACACCGATTTTAATCTGGTCGCCCTTAATTTCAAGAATTTTCACTTCAATATTATCATTAATAATGATTGCTTCGTCTTTTTTCCGCGATAACGCCAGCATTTCTACTCACCCGCCTTTTCTTTTCTTTCTTTTAAAAGATTATAAACCGGAAATCGAACAACATAGTCTTCATTGGCTGCAACTGCCTGAACTGCTTTCATCGTCGCCGTATTAATAATAATCGGCGCTTTTAAATTACAGGTCATCTTTGTAAGATCAGACGGTACTGTCATCGTAACAAATATCATCAGATCATCACTTTTTACATTTTCTCCCAGCTTATAAACAAGTTCATCTTCAACATCCGGTGCATATTCATCCACAATATATTCCGGCTTAATAATCGGCAGTGCCAGTGCCTGCTCATCTAACGACTGCAGCCACATAATTGTTTTTTCTTTCTTATCTTCTGTTTCATATACAATTGCAAACCGGCTGCAGTCCTCAAACCCAATCAGCCCTTTTTCAAATGTAATCACTTTGGCAGCATCAATTTCCACTGTGCCAAACCATTTTGTATTAATCTGCATATTTACTCCATTTCTGAGCGACTTGTTGCGAAGAGGCGATGAGAAATTCGCGTAGGCGATTTCTCATCTGCCATAATGGCTATTTGTTTTCGCTCAGAAACAAATAGCCGTGTGAAACATATGCTATCAAGCATATTTTTTGCATTTCTCCATTTTCTAATAAAGACTGCCTGCGCACATTCTCACAAGCAGTCTTTTATTTTGCTTTTATTTTTATCCTAAGAAATCTAACAATGTCTGCTGTACAACTTTACTTGCAGCCTGAAGAGATGCGTTGTATACCAGCTGGGCTGATGTATAGCTTACAACAACATCTTCCAGATCAATATCTTCATTGGCAGACTTGCTTTCTGTGACATTGGTAAACTGTTCTGTGAGTCTTCCCTGTGTCAGTTCCAGTCTTGTCAGTCTGTTACCGACATCTGCATTGGCAAGGGAAATCGTCTGCTTATAGCCCTGCATCTGTGAAATGCCGCTTTCAAACGCCTTGGTCATCTCATCTTCTGCCAGTGTTTTCTGCTTATTCAAGCCATTCAGCATCGAATTTAACTTTTTCTGTGAGTCCTCATCGCTATACCGGGCTTCCTTTAACATGCCTTCCACCTGTGAAATCTGGCTTTCTAAGTCGAGTACATTCTGAACGGATGTTACAAGGTCATCAATATCTCTGCCAAGGTTAATATCGAATGCCTCATTGGCTTCGGTATTAATCTTAATCTTCTGTGCATAGTTGATGTTGTATTCTACATCTTCCCTGACTTTATCATAGACGATTCCTGTCGTATTATCCACACAGTCATAATACATTGTCGGATTCAAATCATCTTTAATAAAGTTATCCTTCTGATACGTAAATGAAAAGCTGTCAGAGGTGTAGACCTGCTTATAAACATTTTCACCCATCAGCACTTCACCTGTTGTTGCATTAAAGGCAATTTCATTATCGCCCGGAATGTAGTTTTTATCCGTTGTATTTGTAAATGTCAGTGCAGTACCGGTAGAATCTGTAATGCTGTACTGTCCGTTGGCATCCGGATTGACCGTTGTTGTCGTTGTAATCGGGTTGCCGTCTGCGTCCAGCTGCTTGTTACCATTGCCATCTAACTGATACGTTGTAACAGTTGCCGTGCCATCTGCGGCAAAGCTGATATCTGTATTGTTATAGCTTAAGCTATATCCGGTGTTTTTCACATCTGAATAGCCAAGGCGCAGTCTGTAGACACTTTCCACATTTGGCATCACAGCATTGCCGTCGGCATCATAGGATACGTTTAAATTTAAAATATCTGCATTGCTATACGCATTGGTATAGACGGTCTTGCTTGAAATATCATCTCTGCCAAACTTCTGTGTAATTGTATAATCTGCTTCAGCTGCCAGTGCATCGGACTGATAGGTGAGTGTCGTATCCGTCTTATAACCGGTAAATACGTAACGTCCGGCGTAATCTACATTTCCTTCATCGTAGAAAGTCTTTTTTAAAGCCTTTAAGCTTTCTGCAATCGTATTTCTCTGTTCTGATGCATAAGAATCGGATGAACCCTGATTGCAGTATTCATACAGCTTATTAATAACAGATTCGCCCTGTGTCAGCGCGCCCTGTGTTGTTGAAAGCCACTGCTGTGCATCTGGGATATTTTTCTTTAAATACTGTGTTACTTCATTTAAGCTGGCACGAAGACGTAACGCACGAATGGCAATAATCGGGTCTTCTGACGGCTTATTAATCTTTTTTTGTGTAGACAGCTGGGTATCCAGTGTATTAACCTGTTTTTTATTCACCTGGATATTTGCCATACTGCTGTTAATCATCATCTGATTTGTAATTCTCATATCTTCTCCAATCTGGAATCAATCCTGCAATTCATCAAATTATAAGCCTGTTCCATTAATCAGTTTGTCATAAATTTCATTCATAACAGACATCATCTTTGAATTTAAGTTATATGCCTGCTGGAATTTCATCATATCCATCGCTTCTTCATCGGTATCAACACCCATGATTGATAAGCGCTGATTCTGAATTGTTGTGCGCAGGTTGTTGTAATTATCTAACATATTCGTTGCATTGCTTGAATCAATGGACATATCACTGACCATACTTTCAAGGAAGTAAGCGCCTGTACCACCGTCAAAAATCTTTTCGCTCTGAAGCTTTCTTAACTGTTCCATAATATCCGCTTCTGCCTGTCCGGTTGCCGCAGAACTTCTTGTTGCAAGCTTATCGGCATCTTTAACCAGTTCTGGGTTGACTGTAATGTTTAAAGCCGTCATCGTATCTGTGTTTGTCTGTGTTACAAACAATGAAATGCCGTGCTGTGTTCCGTCTGATGTCAGACCACTCTTTAAAACGTTATTAACCGATTCCGACAATGTGGAAATGAACTGGTTTAACTGGGACTGGTAATACGGAATCCCCTTAAAATCTGTATTCTGTTCATTTCTTAATACAGATTCCAATACTTTGTTACCGTCTGAATCCAGAATGTAATCGCCGTTCTCATCTACTTTGTACTGTTCAAACTCACCATTACAGCCGTCACGGATATCTACCAGTGCCTTCATCTGTCCGCCAAGAGACGGGCTGTAAAGATTGAAGTTTTGTCCGCTCTCCCACTTTACATCATATAAAGCGGCAGCATCGGAAGCATTTCTCTTATCTGCTCTGGCTTCTGTATAAAGCTTATTGTAATCGTATCCTGCAACCAGTGTCTGTCCGTTAATGGATACCCTGAAATCTGTCAGACCGTTTCCGATGTCTTCTTCATTGATGCTGACATTGACAATCTGTGCCAGATCATCAATCAGCGCATTTCTCTTATCTCTTAAATCATTTGCATCGCCGTAGTTGGCTTCAATCTGATTAATCTGTCTGTTTAAAGAAGCGATGTTTTGTGCATAGGAATTAATCTGCTCTACCGCATCCTTGATTTCGTTATTTGCATCTTCCTGAATCTTTCTAAGATTCGTAGACAATGTATTAAAATACTGCGCCATGCTCGCTGCATTGTTAATCAGCTGATTCTTTGTCGAAGCCTCGCCCGGTGCTTTAATAACTTCTTCTACCGATGTAAAGAACTTCTGATATTCCTTACAGTAACCGTTCAGATTCCATTCATCAAAGAAATCTTCAATCTGATCCATATAATTTTCTTTTGCTTCATATTCACCATAATTTGCCTGATTGTTACGGTATTTTTCATCGTAATAGCTGTCACGCAGCTGGCTGACACCTGTTACTTTAACACCGGCACCGAGCATACCGTAGGTCGAGAACGTACGTAATGCCTGTGCAGCTTCTGTGGATGCCTGCTGTTTTGAATATCCCTTTGTATTAATATTGGATACGTTATGTCCCGTAACATTCAGCGATGTGGATGCTGCCTGCAGACCGCTGTATGATATTGTTAATCCAAAAAATGTTGATGCCATATTTTCCTCATTTCCGGGCGGTTTTATTACCGGGCAGCATCCGCTGCCATGGTCATCTGCTTTCGCCCCGGTGCAGATAACTGTTTAAACTTCATTTTATGCATTTCCAAGTGAAACGATTAAGCTTTCTAACATATCGCTGACAACATTAATATACCGTGATGCTGCATTGTATGCCTGCTGGAACTTAATCATCTTTTCAAGTTCTTCATCAGAAGATACACCCTGCAACTGTAAACGCTGGTTATCATATCCGTTTACCATGGTTTCCTGATTGCCCACGTAATTGTCAAGCACACGACCCATCGTTGCGTATTCACTGATGAAATTTGTATAATATGTATTAAAATCTGACTTTGCATAGACCTCAGGATTTAAAGAAGCAAATTTGTTCTCCCACATATCCACCAGTTCCTGTGCTTTATCAAAATCTTCTTTTCCCTGTTTCGTCGTCAGTGCAATCTTACCGACATTCTGTGCAACTTCCTCGTTCATCTCAAGGCTGCCGATGGTGTAGTAAGACTGGTTGCCCTTCACATCCAGATTGTTTCTGACATAAATCGTACCACCGTTCGCATCGGTTGTCACGATATAACGCTTGGTATTGGTACGGGAAATCAATTCCTCACCGATGGTCTTATCATCGTCCATACCATAATCTGTCTTATCCATGTCCAAAACAGAATATACATAAGAATCTACCTGTTCTTTCTGTGTCAGTGTTTCATCTGTAAAAAGGGCTTCCTCCGATGTGTAACTGTATGTTCCGTCACCATTGTCCGTTCCCTGTACTGCCTGTCCGTGTCTTGTATACAGAACTGCATTGGATGATGCTTTATATGTATACTTCGCTGCGGCAATTTCATTGCCTTCACTGTCTGTCAGCGGTGCATCCAGCGTAATTTCTTTTTCAGGACATAAAACATCATTGATGGACTCCACAATCCCGTTTACCAGCTTATCCAGCCCTGCCATCGCACTTAAAATAGCAGACGGTTCAATGTATGTATTGTAATAATCCTGCTTTTCCTGATATGCGGCATTGGCTGCATCGTATGCTGCCTGTCCTTCTGCCGTTGTCAGGTCATAATCACTCTCATCCGGCTTTACCGGTACATCGGAAGCCTTGACATTGACACTTCCCCGCGCAATAATTGCACCTTTTAATGAACCCATATCATTTTTACTGCCATTTGAAATCGGCTGTGTAATGTCAAATACATCCTTTTCAAAGGAAGGCCAGGTTGGAATCAGCAGCGAATTACTGTCCATGGTTCTTGTGGACATCTCTGTCACATTATTCTCATTGACAAACGGAATGCCTTCGCATGTGACGATGACACGTCCGTTTGCTTCTTCATAATAAGACATCTTAATATATCCACTGAGTTCATCGAGTGCATTATCACGCTGGTCACGTAAATCGTTGGCATATTCGCCCGAACCGGATTCAATTCCCTGAATCTGCTTGTTTAATGCAAAAATGGTCTGCCCCAGTTCATTAATCCGGTTTACGGAATTCTGTACTTCGGTATTCAGCGTTGTCTGATAGTCTTTTAAACTCTCATAGATTTTATTGGATCTGTTTACAAATGCTGATGTATACTGAATTAAAGAGGATCGTGCAACGGTGCTTTCAGGATTCTTGCTTAATTCATTCACTGCGGAATATAAATTTTTCAAGCAGTCCTGATAGGTAACACCCTGCATTTCACCAAAAAGATCTTCTACTTCTTCTACGGCTTTTAAGTTGCTTTCATAGTAACCCAGTCTGCCGTTCTCTGTCCGATACGCTCTGTCGATAAACGTATCGCGGATTCTGCGGATTTCACTGACGGAAACACCGAGTCCGTATTTATCAATTGTATTACTTCTCGTACCAACAGTCAGATACGTCATATCTTCAAACGTAATCTGCTGTCTTGTATACCCCTCTGTATTAATGTTGGCGAGGTTATGTGCTGTTGTATTTAAAGCTGTCTGCGCGCTGTGCAGGCCGGAAACGCCAATATACAGACTTCCCATTCCGTTTGCCATTGTTTCTCCATTTCTGCCCTCATCTGCTTATCCTTAAGCCGGCCGTCCTCCCCTCCGTGGGAAAACCTGTATAAAGTATAAAATTAAATATTACTGTCTTGCATCAAAGCCGCTGACGGTCTGGATTCTCTCCTCGTCATAAGCGTTTTTACTGTAGTTTCCTGTCTGTGGTGTAAGCACTGCATTTTTTGCAATGTTAAGTTCAAACTCAACCATATCCAGTGATTCTTTTGTCAGTAATTTATTATTCTCGTTGATTTTCATCAACTCATTTAATGTCTGTTTAAGCTGTGCATTAACTGCCTCAAGTGCATCATGCTCTTTAGGCTGCTTCTTTAGCACTTCTAAAATATCTTCTAATTTAATGTCTGTTCTTCTTAAATTGAGTACATTGCAGATATCATCTACATTTTCCATACGCTGCTGTTCCAGTTTATTAATGGCATCAATACGTGCCTGTTCCTGAACCAGAATATCCTGTAACCGCTCAATATCCGCACCGACAATTGCCTTTGTCTTATTATTGGATAACTCCAGCAGTTTTTTATACTCTGCATCTTCCTGTCCAAGTACATCAATAAGTGTATCAATTAAACTTGCCATGAAAGAATCTCCTTAAAATGTTAATGTTGCAATATTCTCAAGCATCTTACCGGCAACTTCCTGCGCACTCACACGATATGTTCCTGCCTCCATTGCCGCTTTTATCTGTGCAACCTTGTCTTCTCTTACTTCCGATGTCCGGCTTACTGCCTCTTTTGCTGTCTGATAATCCTTTGCTGTTCTTGAAATTTCCAGTTTATCACTATATGAAGCAGTACTGCCTCCCTTCTTTGCAGAAGAAGCTGCCCCACTCTGATAAATCCGGTTCACAGCACTGTATGCCTCTACACGCATTGCTGACCGCCTCTCTTTCCGTTTAAACTCTTTTCCTATTCTCATTAAAATGGTTTCAGAAATATTATCGGTACTTTCGGCATATTCCTTAACCTGTTTTTACAATTTTTAAATACAAAAAAAGAAAGAATCGCCCGGAATTCTGTATATATCCTGAGTAATTCTTTCTTTATGCTCTGTAATATAGAATCTGTTATTTATCAAGGAATCTCATTCTTGCATTGTCACGATCCCTGCCTGCCCTTGGTGCCGGTGCCGGTGCCTTATACAGATTATCCAGCTTGTTTGCCATCGTCCCTTTACACTTATCACAGTAACGCCCTGTCTTAATCGTTGCACCACAGCACTCACACTGCAGCCCGATCGGTGAATCATCCGTAAAGCAGAGACGCTCTTCACGCACCCACTGTTCAATCTGCTTGGTGCTGACTTCAAATTTATCTGAAATCTCCGAAATGCTTGCAACTTTGTTGTCGCGGATATATTCCTTAATTTCCATAAACTTGTCTTCCAGCTGTTTAATGCAGCTCGGGCATAAATTACGGTAACTGCCGCCTATATAATTATATAATTTCCCACATTGTCTGCAATTTCTAACATCCATAACCAATTCTCCCCTTCTGCCGTTCCCGGCATTTTCTTAAAATCCTTTCCCCGCACACAAACATAAAAAATATACTTTCTGTGCGCCCTTTTGATATAAAATTTTTGCGCAGCTGTCTATCGTTGCTCCTGTTGTATAAATATCATCAACAAGTAAAATTTTTTTATATTTTACTACATTTTCTTTTACAAGGAAAGCCCTTTCTACATTTTTTCTTCTTTCCTCATCATTTAATTCTTTCATTGGAGTTGTTTTTCTGGTACGGACCAGGATTTCCGAAGCACAGATCAGATTCAGATTTTTAGAAAGCTCGCGCGCAATCAGTTCTGCCTGATTATATCCGCGTTTTCTTTGTTTGGCTGCATACATCGGTACGGGAAGCACAAGATCAATATCCCATTTTTCAATGAGTGCACCGCACTGCTGCGCCGCCTGCCTGCCGTAAAATGCCGCATATTCTCTTTTATCGTGATACTTGAATTGGTAAATGGACTGTTTGATGCCGTCCGTATAGGCAAAGACCGCCACACCGCGTTCATAAAAATGGCGTTTCACCGTACAGTCATAGCAAAACTGCTGCGTATCCGTCTTTTTTAACGGTTTGCCGCACTTCATGCAGCGCGGTTCGCCGATATATTCAAGTCTGTTGTCACAATCCGGACAGATTTGTCTTCGTCTGCCCTTTTCAAACCCCAGAACCCCGCCGCAGACCGGACACGCCGGCGGAAACACTATATCCGTCAGTTCTTTGATGCCGGTCTGTGCAAGCTGCTGTATATATTCTTTTAAGTTCTGCGTGTTATTCCGCTTGTTTTTTCCCTGTTTCATTTTCCCCTCTATTTCACAAACGTTCCAATTCTAAATGATGCACAAACTGAATTCATTTCTGAGGAATCTTTGATTTAAAGATTATCCATTTCCTGAATCCGCAGGTCCAGTGAAGAATATCGTTTCTGCTCCGATTCATTTGCCGCCATTTCATGAAAGCAGTCTTCCAGTCCTACCATGCAGACACAGGTTCTCGCCCTTGTCACTGCCGTGTATAAGAGATTGCGGTTCATCAGCATACGCGGTCCCGGAAACATCGGAATCAGCACCGCCGGATATTCACTGCCCTGCGATTTGTGAATTGTAATCGCATATGCCAGCTCCAGTTCATCCAACTGTGTAAAATCATAGTATACAAAACGGTCGTCTTCAAACCGCACCAGCATCTGTTCCGAAAAGAAGTTGATGTCTTCTATCACACCGGTGTCCCCATTGAAAATGCCATTGCCGCGGTCATAGGTAACGCCGTAGCGGCTCTTACGCTCCCACTCCAGCTGGTAGTTGTTTTTTATCTGCATGACCTTATCGCCCACGCGGTAAATGGTATCCCCGACTTCTTTTTCCATTTTGTCTGCGGACGGCGGATTTAAGTACTGCTGCATAATCCGGTTTAACCGCTGTGCGCCGACTGCGGATTTTCTCGTCGGTGTCAGTATCTGGATGTCTTTGCGGTCCGCGTGGACATAATCCGGCAGTTTTTCTTTAATCAGTGTACACATCGCCGCAATAATGGCATCGGGGCTGTTCCGTCTGACAAATAAAAAGTCTTTACTGTATTTGTTGAGTGTCACCGGTTCGCCTTTATTAATCTTATGCGCGTTCATGATGATTTCGCTCTCTGCCGCCTGTCTGAAAATCTTTTCCAGCTTCACGACTTCAAAGCAGCCCGAATGGATAATATCCTTTAACACATTTCCCGGTCCGACACTCGGTAACTGGTCCACATCGCCCACAAGAATCAGACGTGTTCCGACAGCTATTGCCTTTAGCAGTGAGTTCATAATAGATACGTCCACCATGGACATTTCATCTACAATAATGACATCTGTTTCCAGCGGATTGTCTTCATTTCTTTCAAAATGCATGCCTGTGTTCTGTGAATCGGATGCACTGCCGCAGATTTCAAGCAGTCTGTGAATTGTCTGCGCTTCATATCCGCTTGTTTCTGCCATCCGCTTTGCCGCACGGCCCGTCGGCGCTGCCAGACGGATTTCCAGACCTTCCATTTCAAAATATTTAATAATAGTATTAATAGTTGTTGTCTTTCCCGTTCCCGGTCCGCCCGTAATAACCATCAATCCATTTAAAACAGCCTTATGAACCGCCTGTTTCTGGATATCATCAAGAATTATGTCGTTTTTTTCTTCGATTTGCGCGATTCTCTGGCCAATTTCCGCTTCATCCTGCGAATACGGGATATTCAGTTCGATCAAATGCTTGGCAATAGAAGCCTCCATATAATAATACATCGAAGCATAAATGCACTTTTCGCCAGACGCATTTTCACGGACAACAATTTTTTTATCAATTGCCATATCCATGATATGGCGCTCCATATCACGAATATCTATTAACAACAGTGCTGTGACCCCCTGCTCTAATTCTGTCCACGGCAGATAGATGTGTCCCTGTCCTGCCGCCTGTGTCAGCACATACAAAATCCCACTGCGGATTCTGAAATCCGAATCCACTTTAATGCCGGCCTTTGCCGCAATTTCATCAGCCGTTTTAAATCCGATGCCGTCAATATCGTCTGCAAGTCTGTAAGGATTCTGCTTAATAATTGTATATATTTCCTGTCCGTATCTGGAATAAATTTTACCCGCAATTCCCATGCTGATGCCATAGTCCTGTAAAAACATCATGGCTTTACGCATGTCGCGTTTATCGACAAGCTGAGCTGCGATATCCATCGCTTTTGTAAGACTGATGCCTTTAATCTCCGCAAGACGTTCCGGTTCTTCTTCCATAATGCGGAAGGTGTCATCCCCGAACTCTTTTACAATCCTCTCAGCCATTTTTTCACCAATGCCTTTGATGGCACCGGATGCAAGATAACGTCTGACCGACTTGGTGTCGTCCGGCGCTTTGAATTCATAAGATTTAATAGAAAACTGCATATCATAGGACGGATGTTTGACAAATCCTCCATTTGCAGCAATAAATTCACCTGCGTTGATGTAACTGAATACACCAACGCAGGTAATCTCTTCACCTTTATAAACCACGTTGAAAACGGTATAGCCGTTGTCTTCATTGCGGTATATGATATTTTCTACAAAGCCTTCAATATATTCTGCTTCGTAATCTAAATTACTCCTCAATTCCGTAATTCCTCTTCATCTGATTATAAAGGGTCTGTGCCAGTCCCAGTCCGCTGCCGTTTTCTGTACTGCACAGTGCTTCAGACAGCTTTGACACCATCTGGTCACCAAAATAGCTGGACATGGTACTCATTCCGGAATCACTGCTGTCAGAAGACAGTCCAAAAATAGAAGCATAGCTGTTATCATCATCACTGCTGTCTACTTTTGCCATTTTAAGCATGGATTTTACCATCTGTTCTGCAAAATATTCTTCAAAATCCTTGCAGACTTCCATGAGTTCATCGCTGGAAGATGTAGATAAATCCTTATTATTTAATGTGCTTTCAAGCGCACTTGTTGTTGAATTGGTATAGGTACCGTTTAAATATGACGAATTTAATCCGCTGATTGTATCGCTCATATGTACACCTTTCCTCCCCGGCATTAAACCGCCGCACCGCTGCTTTTACTTATCGCTTCAGATTGTTTGCCTGCTCCATCATCGTATCGGATGTGGTAATTGCCTTTGAGCATAATTCATAGGCTCTCTGCGCTGTAATCAGATTTACCATTTCTGTTGCTACATTGACATTAGAAGCTTCCAGATATCCCTGCTTTAAAGTACTCTTTTTGCCTACCTCATCGATATCTTCATTTAATGCAATACCGGATGCTTCCGTTTCCATTAAAAGAGAATCTCCTGTCTTATCAAGACCTGCCGGATTGGCAAACTGGAATAATCCAATCTTTAAACCGATTGCCGTCGGATTGTTGTTATTTTCTTCACTTGGATATAATAAATTACCGTCGCCGTCTACTGTAATCTTTGTCGGGTCATATTCCGGTCCCAGCACCAGTTCATTACCGTCTGAGCTTAATACCGGAAGACCTTCTGATGTACAAAGCATATAGCCTTCTGTTGCAATTGAGAATCCAAAGTTACCGTTTCTTGTGTAATAAGTCTGTCCATCTTCACCGACTACACCGAAAAAGCCGTTTCCTACGATTGCAAAATCCGTGTCACTATCTGTTTTGTTGACAGGACCCTGTACATACTGTGATGTTACAGCAGATACTCTTGAACCCAAACCAACCTGTGCATTAACCGGCTTTGTTTCACCGTTTGCAGATGTGGTCTTTGCCTGTAACTGCTGATATAAAAGGGATTTAAAATGTGTTGTTTCCATCTTGTATCCTGTTGTATTTACATTTGCAAGATTATTGGAAATCGTATCGACATTTGTCTGCTGTGACGTCATGCCTGCTGCTGCCGTCCATAATGATCTTACCATATTCTTCTCCATTCCGTAATCAATACCGGTGATTTTACCGGCAGCTTACTACCATAATATTAATGTTTTTTAACCCGGACCTTATTATAATTCTGACATTGTCACCATTTTGCCAAGCATTTCATCAATTGCCTGGATGACTTTCTGTCCGCTTTCATACTCTCTTGCAACCGCAATCATGTCCACCATTTCTGATACGACATTAATATTAGAAGCTTCTAAGTAGCCCTGCTGTACAGTTGCCGTACAATCCTGTTCGGTTGCACCATCCACCGCACGGTACAGATTTTCACCGTATTCTTCCAGATAGTTATAATCTTCAAAATCAACCAAGGCAAATGTATCTACATACTGTCCGTCTGCAAAAATATTTCCCTGTGAATCAACAGATAATTCATTCAAATCTGTCGGAAGCTGGATTCTTCCGCCTTCACCTAAAATATAATCGCCGTCTTTTGTCACAAGATAGCCTTCTGAATTCATCTGAAATGCGCCATCTCTGGAATACATTGTGCTTGTTACACCGTTCTTATTGGTGAACTCTACCGAGAAAAAGCCCTGTCCTGCCAGTGCAAAATCATAGGTGTTGTTCGTTGCCTGTAACGAACCCTGCTCCCAGTTTCTGTATGTTTCCCCAATCTTTGCACCCAGACTGACTGAACCGATATTCTGGTTTAAATGTCCGACTGTTGCATCTTTAATCTTGATGGCATACATGGAATCAAATGCCTGTGTTGTACAGCCCTCTGCTTTAAAGCCTGTCGTTGTTGCATTTGCAAGGTTGTTGGAAATCACATCCAGTCTTTTCTGGGAATTCACCATTCCTGTGTACCCTGTGTAAAGCCCCTTTACCATTTCTTTCCTCCTCCGCTCACTTCTTATTTTGCTGATAATTATTTATCATCTCTGTATCCTGCAAGGAATTCAATAAACTTACCGGTTCCGATTGCAACTGCTGTCATCGGGTCTTCGGCTGTCATTGTATGGATTCCTGTCTTTGATTCAATCAGTTCTTCAAGTCCCTGTAAAAGGCTTCCGCCGCCTGTCAGGACAATTCCTCTGTCTGCAATATCGGAAGCTAATTCCGGTGGTGTCTTTTCCAGTACACTGTGTACGGCTTCAACAATCTGGGATGTTGCTTCTTTTAATGCTTCCTGTGTTTCTTCTGACGTTACCTCAACCGTCTTTGGAAGACCTGTTACAAGGTTTCGACCTCTTACGTTCATTGTTGCAATCTCAGTTCTCGGATAAGCTGAACCGACTTTTATCTTGATATCTTCCGCAGTTCTTTCACCAATCAGAAGATTGTGTTTCTTTCTCATATATCGGACGATTGCTTCATCAAAATCATCACCTGCAATCTTAATGGAGGTGCTGACTACTGTACCGCCTAAAGAAATAACCGCGATATCTGTTGTACCACCGCCGATATCAACAATCATGTTACCGCAAGGTCTTGAAATATCAATCCCTGCACCGATGGCAGCTGCAATCGGTTCTTCAATGATTGCTACTTCTCTTGCACCAGCCTGAAGTGTTGCATCTTCTACAGCTTTCTTTTCTACTTCTGTAACACCTGACGGTACACAGACACTGATTCTTGGCTTCTTTAACATTCTCTTGCCGATTGCCTTCTGGATGAAGTACTTTAACATTTTTTCAGTTACTCTGTAATCAGAAATAACACCCTGTCTTAACGGTCTTACCGCTACGATATTACCCGGTGTTCTTCCTAACATCAGACGTGCTTCCTCACCGATTGCCTTAATCTTGTTGGTATCTCTGTCAAATGCTACTACGGACGGTTCTTTTAAAACAACGCCTTTTCCTTTTATATAAACCAGAATACTGGCTGTACCCAAATCTACTCCGATATCGGTTGATAACATATGAATCCCCTTTCCGATGTTCTTCATTCTATCTATGTTCGTTTTTCTTATTTTCTCTGTTTCTATATACATTTAGACAGTATAATGCAGTCTAAACATACATCGTAGAATACCATTATATACAACATTTTCAAAATTTAAAAGGGGTTGACTGAAATTTTTTCAAAAAATCTTTAAACATCCTTTTTCTGATTAAATACAATGTCAAAAATTTCATTAAACCGCACTTCAAAATTATGAAACTCTTTTACTTTTCCATAACCATTTGCTGCAATCTGTCTTCGTTCTGCATCATGTACCAGATAGTAATTGCACTTATCCATCAGGTCATCATGAGATTCATACAACACCAAATCCTCACCCGGTACAAAATGCCTGTAAAAATCCGCCTGATAATTCGACATTAAAAATCCCCCTGCACCCATAATATCCATTGCGCGCAGTGGAATTCCTGTTTTAATACTTCGCAATGTGATATTCAGATTAATGTCGGAGCATTTAAAAACGTATGGCATCATATCATAATAATCAACGCTCCCCATATTAATCACGTTCGGTAATTCAGGTGTCGGATTTTTAGTATATAGCTTTACTTGATATATTTCAGAAAGTCTTTTTAATATCTGCGTTCTTTCTATATTTGCCATTTTTTTGCATAGAATACCGTCTGCAAGTACATCCTCTAAATCAATCAACAAATTTTCTGTAGGTTCCAGCTCTTTTAGATTCAGTTTTTTTGTTATCTCTGGTAGAAAATTATAACCATATACTTTAATTTGTGCATTCATAGCCGCATCTAAATATCCTCTTGTATAAGATGTCATTGCTATATTATCATATTTACGCTGTCCTTGTCTTTCATTATACATGCTCCCCAAAAAAGATATCTGAGATGAAAGCAGCTGAATGAGTTCTTTTACATCTTTATTGTCCCTATATTTAAACACTTCGTTCATCCTCTCCAACCTCACCATATTGACCGGCAACGGCATATAGTAAATATGTGAAGCTCCCATATTTATCAGCTGTTCACACAATTGTTCATCAAATATAAAGCAATAATTACATTTATTATAAATGGACTTCGTAAATAAACGATACATCGGACTGTCATATACAAAGGAAATGTATGGTATATTATATTTCACCATGCAATCTGAAATAATACTGCTGTAATTAAATGTAAACACACAGTCATAATGTTCAATTTCCAGCTCTCTATCAAGCAGAACACAAAAATCTTCATCTGATAGTTCTACGATAACATTTGCTTCTATACATTTATAGGAATGTCCCATTCTTGTCAGACATTCCTCTAAGTCTTTTATCAAAAAGCTCTGATAATAAACAATTAATATATTCATTTGTACTCTCCCACACTATTTTTTCCTATTAAAATACTCTTTAAATTCGTCCAGCGCTTCGCCAAACTTATTAGACGTTGCGGACGGGAAGCTGTTTAACATGGAATTTTTGAATTTGCCGACCTTTTCCTTTGCCGCATCCAGTTCCAGTCTTAAGCGTTCCGCACGCGCTTCCTGCATACTGAAAAATTCACGGCTTCTTTCATTATTCTTATCCGTAAATACTTCTTTTGCATCGTTTAAACGCTCTGTCAGTTCTGACAGTTCATTTTTAATTCTTGTTTCATACGTGAGCAGCTTCTGGAAATCCAGCGCCTTTTTAAACGCATCAACCGTATCCACGGATGCCACCGCAATGATAAAAAATAATCCAACTCTTAATATATTTGCCGGAACGGAAGCCACCAGTGCCGCAACCGGAATATGCACAAAACAGACCAGCAATACCGTCAGCACGCCCCAGAATAAGGATGAGGTCAGACAGATATAGCCGTGAATCTGAAACTTTTTATTGCTGTAATCCCAGTAGCGCATGTTAAACATCATTTCCATCAGTACCCCTGTGACATATTCCAGCGCCGTTGCACCGATTGTACCACAGATGTATACTAAAACATAATTATCCTTTGCCCAAAGTGTTGATAACAGCATGATTACCGCTCCCGAACCGTACAGTGGCAGCATCGGACCTTTTAAAAAGCCTCTGTTTGTCAGTTTGCGCTTGTTAAAGGATACAATGGCGGATTCAATGCACCACCCTAAAAAGCTGTAAATAAAAAAGAACGCAATCCACTCTGTAATACTATAATTTTCAATCATACAATTCCTCATTTCTTCATTTTTAAATGCATTTCTATCAAATTTATACAGGATACGGCAAGGCGTACTCCGTAAATACAGTTTCACACCTGCCCTGCGGCAGCTTACTTTTTCTTAAAAAACACACTTTATTTAAAAACAGTATAAGCCGACAATGGATGGTTTGTCCATAGCCGGCTTATATCTTCCCTCTGGCTTTCTTTATTCTTCCAGAATTTCCCGTTGTTTATTCCTGGATTTCAGGATATTTTACAAATACATTTTTAATGCATCTACACGGTCAAGTTTTTCCCATGGCAGATTCAGGTCGTTGCGGCCGAAATGTCCATAGCTTGCTGTCTGCTTGTAGATCGGTCTTCTTAAATCAAGCATCTTGATAATACCTGACGGTCTTAAATCGAAGTTTTCACGGATGATTTCTACAATCTTATCTTCGCTTAACTTCCCTGTTCCGAATGTTTCCACGCGGATAGATGTCGGCAGTGCAACACCGATCGCATAAGATAACTGGATTTCACATCTGTCTGCAATACCTGCGGCAACGAGGTTCTTTGCTACATATCTTGCGGCATATGCTGCGGAACGGTCTACCTTTGTGCAGTCCTTACCTGAAAATGCACCGCCGCCGTGTCTTGCAACACCACCGTAAGTATCAACGATAATCTTACGACCTGTCAGACCGCTGTCACCGTTTGGTCCGCCGATTACGAAACGTCCTGTCGGATTGATATAAATTTTCGTGTCATCATCTACCATACTGTTGTCTACAATGGCATCAATAACATACTTCTTGATATCTGTATGAATCTGTTCCTGTGAAACTTCCGGTGCATGCTGTGAAGATACAACGATGGCATCCAGTCTTACAGGCTTGTTGTTTTCATCATATTCCACTGTAACCTGTGTCTTTCCGTCCGGTCTTAAATAAGACAGTGTACCGTCTTTTCTGACCTTTGTCAGCTGTCTTGCAAGCTTCTGTGCAAGTGCTGCGGAATATGGCATATATTCTTCTGTTTCATTGGTTGCATAGCCAAACATCATACCCTGATCGCCTGCACCAATGTCATCTGCATCCGGATCAATGCCTTCTTTTGCTTCAAGTGCCTTGTCAACACCCATTGCAATATCCGGTGACTGCTTGTCAAGTGCCACCATAACGGCACAGGTATTACCATCGAAGCCTTTTTCAGAGCTGTCATAGCCGATTTCTACTACGGTATCTCTTACGATCTGTGTAATATCTACATTGGCCTTTGTTGTAATTTCACCCATAACCATCACAAATCCTGTATTGGTTAATGTTTCACAGGCAACTCTTGAATATGGGTCCTGTGCATATAATGCATCCAGTACTGCATCAGAAACCTGATCGCAGATTTTGTCCGGATGTCCTTCTGTTACTGATTCTGAAGTAAATAATCTTTTCTCCATGAATTCTTTCTTCCTTTCTTTCCTCGGGCTTTTTATGTCCCTGTAAACTGTTAAACGCTGCTTCTGGTACTTCTCCTGAAACTGAAAAACGAGCCCCTCAGACAGGACTCGTAATCTATGTAAGATCCGTAATCCTCTTATTGTTCGACCTGCCGCAAAAGCAGGATAGTCGCTCAGGTTGGCACCTTCCATATCTTACCATATGGGGTTGCCGGGCTTCATCGATCCTATGTATCTCCACCGCTCTAAATAAGGGACATCTTAAATTATTCAGTTAATCATTCATACGTATGTATATTACACAATCTATGGGCATTGGTCAAGTACTTTTTATTGACTTTTTATCCCCTCAACCATATAATGAAGCTACCGGAACATTTATACTTTTGCAAAGGAGATTTCAAGGATGAGCGACAATACACAGGAGAAAAATATTTTTATTTTTGATGCCGCTGAAGGCATGGTTTTATCACAGGATATCATGACTTCCACCGGTCATCTTATTGCTGCAAAAGATACCGTTTTGACTTTAGATATGATTGCAAAAATCTCTGAGTACAATGTCTTAAAAATTAATGTATATGAGGAAGCTGCCGCACAGCCTGAGCAGCCGGAAGTTCTGGAACAGATGACTTACTATGAAAAAATTAAGCAGAGCCAGAATTTCGAACATTTTAACGAAACTTTTATTGATGGTATTAATGATTTGAAGACAGAATTAAATGACATTGTCATTAACCACGAAACAATTGATACGACTGCGCTGTTAAAGAATACCGAAAAAATTCTTGCAGAATATACGAATACTCTCCAGATTTTCGATATGCTCCACTGTATGCGTGATATGGACGATTTAACATATGTCCACTGCATTAATGTTGCCATTATTGCCTCCATTCTTGGAAAATGGCTCGGCTATTCTGAGGAAGATGTAAAGGGGCTGACTTTATGCGGTATTTTACACGATATCGGAAAGCTTTTAGTTCCAAATGAAATTTTAAGCAAACCGGACCGGCTGACCGCTAACGAATATGCCATTATTAAAGAGCATGTCAACTTAGGCTATCAGATTGTAAAGGATGCCGATATTGATGAGCGTGTTAAATCTGCCATTTTACTACACCATGAAAAATGCGACGGCTCCGGATATCCAATGGGTTTAAAGTCAGAAGACATTCCTGATTTTGCAAAGATTATTACAATTGCAGATATCTACGATGCAATGACCTCTTCCCGCATATACAGAAAAGCCCTCTGTCCATTCCACGTTGTACGGGATATGGAACAGGATGCTTTTACAAAATTTGACCCGAAGTTCAGCCTTCCGTTCTTAAAAAATGTCGCCACTTCTTATATCGGAAATAATGTCAAACTTTCTGATGGCCGCACCGGCGAAGTCGTTTTAATTAACGGACATGCCCTGTCACGCCCGATTGTAAAGTGTGAAGGCAATGAATTTGTAGATTTATCAAAAGAACGCAATTTAGAGATTGTTGCAGTATTACAGTAACTTTTCTCCCTAAACAAAACAGGCCGGTACCGTCTGATGCATCAGACGGTACCGGCTCATTTTATATGCTGTTACTGTTCGTGCAGGTATTTTTCGCGCGTTGCCAATCCGCCGCGGATATGGCGCTCTTTTTTGTTGACATCAAGCACCTTGCGCGCTTCATTTGCAAGCGCCGGATTGATTCGTGTCAGACGCGCCGTCACATCTTTATGTACGGTGCTTTTGCTGACACCGAATTTTCGCGCGGTCTGGCGCACGGTTGCTTTGGTTTCGATAATATATTCCGCCGTCTTTACTGCCCGTTCTTCGATATATCCTTTCATGCAATATCCTAAAGTTTGTTTGTATATCCTATTCGGACAACGGGGAATATATGACTTATTCTTAAAGCCTGCCAGCCACAAAAATGAGGACAGCCACAAAAGAAGTTCTTATTTACAGTTTTGTGAAATATTGTCCTCTACTTTTTGAAGCAATACGAAAAGCTGCTCCGCTTCTTTCTCTGAAAGATTACTGCAATAAATTTTATCGGTTTCTTCAAATATCTGCTGTACTTTTTTTGCGATGTCCGTTCCCTTGTCTGTCAGGGCAATCAGCCATGAACGGCGGCAGTCGGGATTACTTTCCCGTACAAGCAGTCCTGCCTGCTCCATTCGGTCAAGTGTCCTTGACATCGTGGTTACATCTAAAAGGCAGGCATCCGCAAGTTTTTTCTGTGTCATACTGCCTTCAAAAAGCAGTTCTTTTAAAATGCGCGGCTGTCCCTGCCCCACTGTAAGCCCCAATGCGATAAACTGCGGCCGCATTAATCTCTGCCGCAGCACTTCTATCTTAAATAATTCATTCCGAATCTGTTCTTTTTTCATACTTTCCTCTTTTCTATAGGCATTTATGCCGAAAGAACGCGAACTGAATTTATTCAGTTCTGCGATAAATAATATTTGCGACACCTGCGGCGCAAATATCTGTATGGACGAGTTTACTGTCAATCTACGATAATGGCAATTTGCTTTACCTGAAAGCAAATTGCCGTATGAGCAATCTCTCGCATATGAATTGCTCATACTTCATACTAATCTTCATTCCGCAGGCATTTTAATGCCGTAGGAATCGCGAACTGAATCTATTCAGTTCTGCGATAAAAAGCGGCTTTGTGACGCCTGAGGCACAAAGCGCTGTGTGAAAAATCTTAGATTTAAGGATTTTTCACATTATTCCAATTCAAACTGTCCCGTATACAACCTGTAGTATCTTCCCCGCTGTTCTAACAGTTCCTCATGACTGCCGCGCTCTATGATTTCGCCCTTTTCCAATACCATGATTGCTTTGGAGTTTCGCACGGTTGACAGGCGGTGTGCAATAACAAATACTGTTCTGCCTTCCATAATCGCATCCATGCCCTTTTCAATCAGCCGCTCGGTGCGGGTATCTACAGAACTGGTCGCTTCGTCTAAAATAAGCACCGGCGGTTTGGCAACTGCCGCTCTCGCAATCGCAAGTAACTGGCGCTGCCCCTGCGAAAGATTACTGCCGTCTGCATACAGCATTGTATCATAGCCGTCCGGCAGTCTGCGGATAAAGGAGTCCGCATTGGCAATGCGTGCTGCCTCATAAACCTCCTCGTCAGCCGCATCTAACTTGCCGTATCGGATATTGTCCGCAATCGTTCCCGTAAATAAATGCGTATCCTGAATAACCATTGCCAGTGAGCGGCGCAAATCGTCTTTTGCAATCTGCTGAATGTCGATACCGTCATAGGTAATCGTTCCCGACTGGATTTCATAAAAACGGTTAATCAGGTTGACAATCGTTGTTTTTCCCGCACCGGTTGAACCCACAAATGCGATTTTCTGTCCCGGTTTTGCAAAAAGAGAAATGCCGTTTAATACGCGCTTTTTATCGGTGTACCCAAAGACTACATTTTGAAAACGCACATCACCTTTTAATTCAACATAGCGGAAGCCGCCGTTTTCCGGCACTTTCCATGCATAATCCGGTGTGCTTTGTTCACATTCTGTCAGTGTGCCGTCCGCATTTTTTACAACGTGACATAAATGCACGTTACCTTCGTCCACTTCCGGCTGTTCGTCCATCATGTCAAAAATGCGTTCCGCACCGGAAAGCGCAGACAACAGGAAATTGACCTGCTGGGTAAACTGATTTAACGGCATTGCACTCTGGCGCACATATACCAGATATGCCGAAAGACTTCCCAAATCCATCAGTCCCCGGATTGCAAGCAGGCCGCCCGCGCAGGCAGACACCGCATAATTCAGATAGGAAAGACTGACAATGGTTGGTATCATCATACCGGCAAAGGACAGAGCATTGGTGGACTGCTTTCTGAAATTTTCACTGAGTTCACAAAAACGCGCATAGTCTTTTGCTTCGTGATTGAAGACCTTTTCGACCTTCTGTCCCTCTGCCATTTCCTGTACAAATCCGTTAATTTTGCCGAGTTCCTCCTGCTGCCGGTTAAAATATTTTTTGCTGTGCTTTCCATTTAAGCGGATAACCACAAACATAACAATTAAAAATACCACAACAATCAGCGACAGCCGGATACTGAGTACCATCATCATTATCACCGTACCGAAAAGCATCATGAAACTCTGGATAATCATTGCAAAGCTGTTGTTCATCGCTTCCTGTACGGCATCGACATCGTTGGTAAAACGGCTCATTAATTCGCCGTGTGTATGCGCATCAAAATACCGCAGGGGCAGTTTTTGTACGTGTGCAAATAAATCGCTTCGGATTTCACGGATGACTTTCTGCGAGGTCTTCACCATTAAACGGTTGTATCCGAGCGTTGCCAGCGCGCCGCACAGATACATCACGCCCATTGCCGCAACGGCACGCACCAGTCCGTTTAAATCTCCCGGAACGATAAAACGGTTAATGACCGGCTTTAAAAGATATGTTCCCGTAATATTGGCTCCGGCACTGATAAGTACCAGCAGGGCAACCAGCAAAAAGGACCATTTGTGCATGCCTAAATATACCAGCAGATGCCGGATTGTCTTTTTCGTGTCTTTCGGTCTTTTATATCCTACATATTTTGCCATTATAAATCCGCTCCTTCCTTCTGGGATTCGTAAATTTCCTGATAAATGCGGTTGGAAGCAAGCAGGCTTTCATGTGTACCGATACCGCTTACCCTTCCGCCGTCCAAAATAATAATCTGATCCGCATGGCGCACGGAAGATATGCGCTGTGCAATAATAATTTTTGTCATATCAGGCAGTTTCTCTGCAAGTCCTTCGCGGATTCTGCTTTCTGTCGCCGTATCAACCGCGCTGGTTGAATCGTCTAAAATCAGTACCTTCGGCTTTTTTAAAATGGCTCTTGCAATGCAGAGGCGCTGTTTCTGACCGCCGGACACATTGACACCGCCCTGTCCCATTTCGGTCTGATAGCCGTCCGGCATGCGGTCAATAAATTCATCGACACAGGCAATCCGGCAGGCTTCTTCAATTTCCGCCATTGAAGCATTTTCATCGCCCCATTTTAAGTTATCAAGCATTGTTCCCGAAAACAGTGTATTTTTCTGAAGTACCATGGCAATCGCATCTCTTAAATGCTGCATCGGATAATTTTTCACATCAACGCCGTCCACCTTTACCGTTCCCCGCACGGTATCGTAAAGGCGTGGAATCAGCTGAACAAGCGTGGTTTTTGCCGCACCGGTCTGACCGATAATTCCTACTGTCTGACCGGCTTTAATATGAAATGATACATCGGAAAGCACATATTCTTTTGCTTCTTCCTTATATTTAAACCACACATGGTCAAATTCGATTTCGCCGCGCTCTACGCTGATGTCCTTTGCATTTTCATCGGTTAAATCTATTTTTTCATCGATGACCTCAAGGATACGCGCGCCGGATGCCAGAGAACGTGTCATCATTAAAAATACATTGGACATCATCATCAGCGAATTTAAAATGAGCAGGACGTAGCTTAAAAATCCGGTCAGTTCACCGATACCAAGCCTGCCCTCATGAATCAGATAACCGCCGAATAACAGCAGTGACAGTATTGTTGCGTACATAACAAACTGCATGGCAGGCATATTTAACACGGCAATGCCAAATGCTTTTTCGGATTCTTTTTTCAGATTAAGATTTGCTTCTTCAAATTTTGCGATTTCATAATCACCCCGCACATAGGCTTTGACTACACGGACTGCCGTCAGATTTTCCTGAATCGTGCGGTTCATGCGGTCTATCGCAAACTGCATTTTGGAATAGAGCGGACGTACATTTACAATAATGCAAATGAGTAAAACGGCAAGTACCGGCAGTGCCACAAAAAATACAAGCGCCAGTGTTGAATTAATGGAAAATGCCACGCCCGTTGCAAAAATCAGCATGACCGGACTTCTGCCAAACGGACGCATACCGGTTGAAACGGCATTCTGAATATTCGTGACATCGCTTGTTAAACGTGTCACAATCGACGATACCCTGAAATGGTCGATATTGGCAAATGAATACGACTGCAATTTTTCGTATTCGGCTTCACGCAGGTTTGCGCCCAGTCCCTGACCGGCAAGCGCCGCAAAACGGGCGCTTCCGATGCCAAGCACCAGTGCCGCCGCCGCACAGAGTACCATTTGAAATCCTTTTTGATAGATGTATCTTTCATCGCCTGTCGCAACACCGGTGTCAATCAAATCCGCCATAATCATCGGAACCATTAACTCCAGCACCGCTTCCACCGCGATGCAAAACAATGCCAGAAAGGCATATTTCTTATACTGTTTCATATAAGAAAAGATTCTCTTTAACATTTATTGCACCTCCAACTGTTGTATGTGCAATAATTGTAGATTCAAGTTTTTGGAATGTCAAGAGGATTTTTGCAACTTTTCCAACCCAAAATAGCCCTGTTTTTGCAACTTTTCCAACCTTTTTTGAATAAAAAATGCAACTTTTCCAACTTCTTTATAAATTTCATTCTATATATTGTGCATCGCTTTACCCCTTAAAATACAAAAAGATGAAACTCTGCACTACATTTCTTGCAAAGTTTCATCTTTTAATTTCTATACCACTTCCTGTTCACTCCCCGGAGCTGCCACACCTTCCCCGTCCCATGTGCAGGAATAAGCCGAAGTTAAATGGACGAGCGCTGTGGCATTTCCGGTGCAGGATACACCTCTTCACCTTTTTCTGTATTGCAAAGTGACACTGATTTACGGAACAAAATAATGCCTGCTACAAATAAAACCGCAATCATGCCTACACCGGCGTTGATGTTTCCGGTTATCTGCGATACAAGGCTTACAATCGTTGTTCCCATAAATGATGCGCCTTTTCCGCAGATGTCCATCAGTCCGAAATATTCTCCGGACTTTTCGGCAGGAATGATTTTTGTAAAATATGAACGGGACAACGCCTGAATTCCACCCTGAAACATTCCAACCAGTACCGCAAGTATCCAGAACTGAACCTGGCTCTTTAAAAATACGGCAAAGATTGCAATTCCAAGATAAGCAAAGATACACACGGTAATCAGGCGGCAGGTTTCCATTCTGCCGGATAATTTTCCGAAAAGTATTGCGCACGGAAATGCAACCAGCTGCGTAACAAGCAGTGCCAGTAAAAGTCCTGTGCTGTCCAGCCCCAGTGCAGCGCCGTATGCCGTTGCCATGTCGATAATCGTGTATACACCGTCTATGTAAAAGAAAAATGCCAGCAGAAACATAAAAATATGTTTTTCTTTGCGGATATTGCCAAAGGTCTGTCCCAGACGGCAAAAGCTTTCTTTTACCGCGTGTTTCTGCTTTTCCACATAAAATTTCTGTTCATATCCTTTTAACAGCGGAAGCGACATCACAAGCCACCATGCGGCAATAATTAAAAATGCAATCATCATTGACATTTCCATGCTGATACCGATTTTTCCGCTGCCAAGCACAAGCACCAGACAGACAATAAACGGCACACAGCTTCCGATATATCCCCATGCATACCCTGCCGAAGAAACATAGTCCACGCGGTCTTCGTCTGTCACATCACCAAGCATGGAATCATAAAAAATCAGGCTGCTTGAAAATCCGACTTTTGCAATAATGTAAATAACCAGAAATAACAGCCAGCCTTTTGCAAGTCCAAGCAAAGCACAACCGGCTACGCCTGTTAAAATCGCCGCCGTAAAAATCGGCTTTTTAAACCCTTTGGTATCCGCCATGGTTCCGAGCACAGGACCTGCAAGTGCTACAAGAATCGTGCCAACCGATGCCGCATATCCCCAATATGCCAGATAGTCCACCGATGAAATCCCGGCATTGCCCGCCAGATAATTAAAATAAATCGGTAAAATTGTCGCAATCAGCAGTGTAAATGCTGAGTTTCCCACGTCATACAAAATCCAGTTTCTTTCATTTTTTGTTAATTTCTTTCCCATTTTCTGCTCCATTTCTAAGTGATATACGTTCTGCCGTTTGTTTACCCGCACATTTCCAGCGGTTCATCTTTTTCTTTTCCGCCAAAGGTCAGACCATACCGCTTATCGAACGGAATTTTTCCCGATGCGCTGTCCTCATACTCATCAATTAACCGCTCCGCCAGCTTTTCGGCATCGCGGTAGAGCTGCATCAGCATCTGGGTGCTGTCCGTGCATTGCGGATTTTCGCTGTAATTGACTAACAGACCGTGCATTTCCTTATAATTTCCCGTTGCCTTTAACAGACCGTAAATCAAAAAACGCTTAAAATAGGATGGAGCTATTAAAAGTTTATTATTGGTAATCATGCCCTGTAATGCCTGCTCTGCCTGCTGTGGCGTTACATTTTTATAAAACGGACTGATAACCTCGGCATTTTTCAAAGTAGGATGAATATGCCCCGTCAGATTGTGTGTCAGCGGATTAAACCCATCCGTCAGCATTAATTTACGGTCGAATTCCACTTCGATTTCCGTATGGCTGACCCCGCTTTCCGCAATTTTTTCATCAATGTAGCCGTGACAGCTGACGTCCAGTGCAAAATGACAGCAGAAGCCGTAAATATACGCTTCACACGCTTCCTTATTTTCCGCTTTCTGCATCACCAAGGATGCCTGCCTGAAAAATTCAATGCCCGGACGGTCGTGCATCGCATATCCGACCTGATTCACCGGGTTTGCAAAAAGCGGCTTATAATAAAATAAAATATCCGGTCCATGCAGTCCGATATCATATAATTCCTTATACTTTTCTATAATTTGTTTGGGCTTTCCTGTGAGATTATGATAAACCTCCTGCCCCATTCTGTAATGCGCATATGTTGATGGCATATTTCCTCCATTCCGATTTTCCGAGCAACCTTGTTGCGAGGTGGCGATGAGAAACTCGCGCAGGCGATTTCTCATCTGCCAACAGGGTTGTTTGTTTTCGCTCTTTATATCACTTATTTTATCTCAGACTTTGTAAAATTTACTACCTTATTATAGTAAAATATCCGTAAATTTTTTTGAAATGTATGTAAAAAGGCAAAAAATATCTTCCCTGCTGGTTTTACCCGGTAAGGAAGATACTTTTTACACGCTCATCGCTGTCCTGCCTTTGCGCGTGCTTTTTTCCAGCCGCTTACAGCAGTAAATAAATGCCGGTATCAGAAAGATGTCGGCGGCTATCCACGCACACGGATTGGCAAGACATGCACCGGTGTAGCCCATTTTCGGCACAAGCAGGACTGCCGCAAAGGTTCTTGCCGCCATTTCAAATACGCCTGCAAGAATCGCAAATACCGAAAAGCCCATACCCTGTATGCAGAAACGCACAACATTGACAAAGGTCAGTGGAATATAAAACAGCGCACTATATAAAATAAACTGATATGTCAGATGAATGATTTCCACTTCATTTGCATCGACAAACAGCAGGGCGATGTAATCGGCAAAGAAATACAGCAGTATCAGCGCACCCACGCTGTAAACCGCACCGATAATGCCTGCTGCACGGATTCCTTTTCCAAGGCGCTTTAATTTGCCCGCACCGACATTCTGCCCGCCGTAGGTTGCCATAGTGGAACCGAGCGCATCAAACGGACAGCACGTAAATGTAAAAATCTTACTGCCGGCAGTCATCGCTGCTACATACGTTGCACCGAGCGTATTGACGGTGGTCTGCAAAATAACACTGCCGATTGCCGTAATTGAATACTGAAGCCCCATTGGAATCCCGTTCATGCAGAGATTGATCATATACCGTTTTCCCGCCCTGCGGTCCTTTGCCGAAAGCTTTAAAACCCCGTAGCGTTTATTCATATAAATCAGACAGGCAACACCCGATACAAGCTGTGAAATATCGGTTGCCACAGCTGCTCCCGCGACACCGATTTTAAGTCCCTGAATCAATACAAAATCCAGAATAATATTTAACACTGCCGAAAACACCAGAAAGATGACCGGCGTCTTGCTGTCGCCCAGCGCACGGATAATGCTGGATACAATATTATATAAGAATACGGTCGGAATCCCGGCAAAAATAATGACAATGTACGCATACGCATATTCATAAATGCTCTCCGGCGTGCGCATTACCGTCAGAATATTCCGGCAGAAAAAGACGGAAAGCGCCGTCAGCACAATCGAAAACACAACGCTTAATAAATAGCCGTTGTATACATAGCGCCTGAGCTGTTCATATTTCTGCGCACCAAACTGCTGTGCCACGGGAATCGCAAATCCGCCGCACACGCCCATACAGAATCCAATAATCATAAAATTGATACTGCTTGTTGCACCGACACCGGCCAGCGCATCAACGCCCAGCGTTTTTCCTACAATCATGGTATCCACCAGATTATAAAACTGCTGGAACAGCATACCAAACAGCATAGGTATGGAAAATCCCAGAATCAGCTTCATCGGTGAACCCTCTGTCATATTCTTTGTCATGAGAAACCTCCGTAAAAAATTCTTACAAAACGATCAACTGTTCTGCGTAATACACCGGATAAATGCTTCTCCATACCGTGCAAATTTATTTTCACCGACACCGTTGACATCAAGCATCTCCTGCTGTGTATGCGGCATTTTATGACACATGTCAATCAGTGTCTTATCCGAAAAGATAATGTACGGCGGTAAATTTTCTTCTCTTGCAAGTGTCAGACGCAGCTGCTTTAACGCACCAAAAAGCGCAAGCTGCTTTGGCGAAAGCGTATCGGTTGCACGGCTTTTTGCCGTTTTGACCTTTGCCTCTGCCATTTTTTCCGTTCGTTCTGACCAGCGGATTGAAAAAGAAGCGCCCTCATCTAAAAGTTCTTCGCATGTTTTATCCAGCTTGATTATTCTATAGATGTCCGGCGTTTCTGTCAAGTACCCTTTTAAAAGCAGTTCTTCTGCAACCGCCTTTAGCTGCGCTTCGCTTGTTTTGCTCTGGATTCCGAAGGTTTCATAGCGGCTGACACCGTAGCTTTTTAACTTTGCGGTATTTGAACCTCTTAAAATGCCAATAATCACTCCCATTCCATACCGCTGTCCGCTCTCCCGGATACAGGCAATCATATCCCTGCAAAGCACCGTAACGTCTTTTTCTTCAAAGGAAGCATTGCAGTTGCCGCAGTTGCCACATTCCCTGCGGTTTGTATACTCCCCGAAGTAATTGAGCATATATTCCCGCAGACATTCTTTAGTTGCACAGTAAAAACGCATTTTATTTAAACGACGGATATCATTTTCTCTGATAACATCTAAATCGTCCTGCGTAAATTCAGTATTCTGCCCTTTCTGTTCAATCAGAAATTCATGAATAACCACATCCTGCGGCGAATAAAACAAAATGCACTCGGCAGGCTCACCGTCACGTCCGGCACGCCCCGCCTCCTGATAATAATTCTCAATACACGCGGGCATATTGTAATGCAGGACAAAACGCACGTTGGATTTGTCAATGCCCATGCCGAATGCGTTGGTCGCCACAATCACCTGCGCCCTGTCGTAGATAAAATCCTCCTGGCTTTCTTTGCGGGTGTCATTGTCCAGACCCGCATGATAGCGCGCCGCAGCAATGCGGTTTTTACGCAGCATCAGATATACATTGTCCACATTTTTTCTTGTAGAACAATAGATAATACCGCTCTCGCCCTTGTGTTTTTCCAGATAATCCAGAATTTCGGCATCCTTCTGCTTTGTTTTGCGCACTTCAAAATACAGATTTTTCCTGTCAAATCCGGTGATTAATACTTCCGGATTCTGCAGTCCTAAAATACACTGGATATCTTCTTTAACCGTCTGCGTTGCCGTTGCCGTAAATGCACTGACAACGGGACGTTTCGGAAATCGCTTTATCAGATTGACAATTTTTAGATAGCTCGGTCTGAAATCCTGTCCCCACTGGGAAATACAGTGCGCTTCATCGACTGTAATCATGGAAATATCGGCATTCATGACAAATTCCAGAAAGCGGTCGGTTTCAAGGCGTTCCGGTGCAACATATACAATTTTATACCGCCCGCACATTGCATTGTAGAGTGCCTTTGTAATCTGTGTTTCCGTCAGGGCACTGTTTATATATGCCGCATGGATTCCGGCATCGTTTAATGCTTTCACCTGGTCAATCATCAGGGAAATAAGCGGCGATACCACTACCGTAATTCCCGGAAACATCAGCGCCGGAACCTGATAGCAGATCGATTTTCCCGCGCCGGTCGGCATAATGCCCAGTACGTCCTGCCCCCGCAGAATCGCATCAATAATTTTTTCCTGGCCTTCCCTGAAACTGTCGTAACCAAATACCTTCTTTAATACTTCTAGTTTTTCCAAAATCTTCCTCATTCTGCCGCAAGGGCGGCTTTTACTTCGTCTGTAATCTGTGCGCCGCCATTTTCCTGCCATGACCGCACAAAGATATCAAAATATTCCGGCGGTTCTTCGCCGCAGATGATTTTTAAATAGGCTTCTTTTTCATTTTCCTTTAATTTCCACCACTCCGACTTCATGGTTTTAGTGGTTTTAAAATACAAGGACGGTACTGTAATCACTGAGCCTTCCCGGATTGCCTCACACGCTTTAATCCGTGTCATATACGCCGCCCACGCATCGGTTCCTGCAGATTCTTTATTTTCCATATAATTTTTACACGCAGTATAATAAGACTTTTCAAGCAGCTTTAAATCGTCTTCCTGCTTTTCGCCGGAAAAAACTGCCGCAATATCCTCATAGCACAGCTCCAGCGCATTGTTATAATCCACATTGATTGCCAGCGGTCTTGCGGTGGGTTCTACATTTAACTGATAATATTTTTCAAATTCTTCGGACGAATCACACTCATAGCGGATTTTGTCAAACATTACACTGATCATCTTCGCGGCAATTTCAGGGTGTTCGTAACCCTTCCTTACAACCACATATTTATATGCCGGATTCTGGCTGTGATACGAGGTATTGCCCTGCGCATCCGTCGCTATCAGATACGGCTGCCAGTCCGGCTTTTCAGACTGCGCTACAGCACTGACCGCAGATGCCAGCGGATTATTTGCCGCCCACCACGGTCCGAAAAACGAGCCGCATTTTCCCTGTTCTATCATTTCAATCAGATTCGATGTTGTATGTATCAAAAAATTTTTTTCAAGAATTCCTTCATTATAAAGTGTATGCACATATGAAAGCGCCGCTTTGGCTTCGTCTGTCACCGAACCGTATACCACCTCGCCGTCATCACCTGTAATCCACTGCTTTGGGTATGCTCCATAAGAAGCAAAAATCAAATCAAGCAGATATTCACTGCTGTAGCCGCACTCGCCTGCAATCTGTGTATCACAGACCAGTCCCACGGTTTCTTCCCCACCCATTTGATTATCTACAAACTGACGTACAATTTCAACCACATCTTCTATGGTCTGCGGTGCCGAAAGTCCCAGCGTATCCATCCAGTCTTTCCGCAGCCACACAAGGTTCGGTCCGTCCGTAATATTCGTTTCGGGCAATGCCATAATTTTACCGTCAAATGTCACGCTGTCTATCAGGTCTTCGCCGTAGCTGGCATACATTTCACGTATTCTGTCACTGATACAGTTCTGATACGCTACCGTCAGGTCTTCTATCATATCATTTTCGATAAGCGTTTCCAAGTCCTCATAATTGCTCACAAGCATAATATCCGGCAGTTCATTCATTGCAATCGCCATGCTCACGTTGGTATCATACTGCTTATCGGCTTCTTCAAAAACATCCCTGTTCTGGACATTAATCACTTCCTTAATATACCGCGTATACGCATTGTCTTCATACGTATCCCCCGCCGGCATATTGGAATTATTCGTGCTTATCATCTTTCCCAGTGTATACACAACCGTTTCGGGATACGCGCCAAACGGCGACGATACCGCAGCCTGCATCTGCTCTGCATATTCCTGCCGCGAGGACAAAACACGATTAGCCGGGCTGTTACACCCGGCTAAAATCCCGCCCGCAGCTCCCGCCGCCAGCAGACACAAACAAAATTTTTTAAATCCTTTTATCATTCCACACACTCCAAAACCGAGTCATCCTCTGCAAAAAGTCCTGTCACGTCACTCTCTCGCAGGCATTTCACAGAAATCAGCCGCCAAACCTTCCGTCTACACAGGCTATTTCACAAAGATAAGCCGAAGTTAAGCGACAGCGGTGAGGCGTTCTTTGTGAGACACCCACGCCGCAACCGTCACAGGCTTTTTGCAGAGATAAGCCGCCAAAACTTCCGTCTACACAGGCTTTTTCACAAAGATAAGCCGAAGTCAAGTAACATGTTGAGGCGTTCTTTGTGAAATAGCCTCGTTGCGCCACCGGTGAGGCGTTCTCTGCAAAAAGCCGTCATCCTTTGACCGCTCCCGACATGCTCTCATTATAACACTTCTGCATAAAAATGAACAGCACTGCAATCGGAATTGAGATGCAGACTGCTCCTGCGGCAAAACAGGTGTACCAGCTGTCTACATATTCCTTTTCAAGCATCTGCCACAGACCAATTGCCACCGTATAATAATCGGCATTGGCACGGCATATTACTCTTGCAAAGATGAAATCCACCCATGGTGCGATAAAGGTCGTGAGCACCGTGTATACTATAATTGGCTTACTAAGCGGTATAGTGATTTTTGTAAACACCTGCCATTTGGTAGCACCATCCAACATAGCCGCTTCATCAATCGTTTTTGGAATTGTGTCAAAAAATCCTTTTGCAATATAAAACTGGATTCCGGACGAACCGGAGTATACCAGTATCAGTGCCACACGAATCATGGAGCCTTCTGAAAGTCCAACTGCTTTTAAAATATAGTAAACCGCAATCATCGCCATAAATCCCGGAAACAGTCCGAGTATCATTGCAATATTCATCATCGGCTTTCTTAAACGAAAGCGCAGGCGCGACATACAATATGCCACGGACAATACAAAAAATGTTGAAATAATGCAGGAACAGATTGCAATAAACAGCGTATTGCCAAACATTCTCGGAAAATTTAAAATTCCGGTATCCGTAAATAATTTGATATAATTGTCAAACGTATATTTTTTCGGAAAAAATGACGAGGTATAAGCACCTTTCTGTGCGCGGAAGCTTGTAAGGATAATCCAGAACAGCGGACTGACCCAGATAATTGCAAGCACGCTTAAAAACAGATGCACCAGTATATTGTTGATTTTCTTTTTTCGTTTCATTGAAATCCCTCCTCGTCTTTATAGGATTTCGTCCGTCTGTATACAAGCAGCGAACCGATTGCCAAAAATACAAAGGTCATAATTCCGATAACGGCACCCAGATTGTAATACTGGTAATCCACCGTCATCTTATACAGCCATGTAACCAAAAGGTCTGTTTTGCCCGCGGTATTGCCTGACAGCACCGGGTCGCCCTTTGTTAAAAGATAAACAATGTTGAAATTATTGATATTTGCTGTGAATGTCGTAATCAGATATGGTGTTGTCACAAACAGCATATACGGCAATGTAATTTTAAAGAAACGGATTACCGGACCAGCGCCGTCTACTTCTGCCGCTTCGTAAAGCTCCAATGGGATATTCTGTAAAATTCCCGTAACCTGCATCATCGTATACGGAATACCAATCCACAGATTAACAACAATTACCGTTATTCTCGCCCATGCGACGTTAGAGAAAAACGGCAGGGACTTCTGAATCCAGCCAGCATTTTTTAACATTACATTGATAATGCCGTCCTGACTTAGCATACTGCGCATAACAAGCAGTGACACAAACTGCGGAATGGCAATCGACAAAATAAAAATCAGCCGCCAAAAGCCTTTGATTTTTGTTCCCTTCCTATTAATAAGCAGCGCCAGCAGCATGCCTAAGATGTAGTTTAAACCTGTTGCAAATACCGCCCAGACAATTGTCCAGCCAAGCACAGACCAGAATGTTTTTCCGAACGTTCCGCTCACATCAAACATCTGCCGGAAATTTTCCAGCCCCACCCAGTCAAACAGAACAAGATGGCTGTTTACTTTGCTGTAATTTGTAAACGCCATGGCTATCATAAATATCAGCGGCAGAATCGTAAAAATCAAAATGCCGCCAACCGGCAGTGTCAGAAGCAGTTTGTGCAGATTTTTATCAAACAGGGACTTAATGTCCTCTGCAAATGTTGTCACCGGCTTATTTTTTTCAATACAGACCTGTGCCTGATACGCACTTTTTACTGCACCTGCCCACACACAGATAAATGCGGCACAAATAAATAAAACTGCAATGCCATAAAGTAAAATTAACAGGGAGTTATCTCCCTGAACATATTCATAGACGCCCAGTGTTTCATTCCACACTTCTCCCTGTTCTTTTTCACCAAGGCCCGGCAGTGCCAGAAGGCACTGCCAGCCATAGGCTGCCATAAAGAATAGGAAAGCTGCTTCTGTGAAAAGGAATAAGATTCCTTTGATAAATTGTTTTCTGAGGATATTGCCAAGTCCCATCACAATTGCTGAACTTCTTGTGAGCCAATCTCCCTTTTTGAACGCATTAACCAATTCCATACGCAACCTCCAAACGCTGTGTGCGTTTTATTTCTATTTTACAATTGATGTATTAATCAGTTTGTAAAACTCTTCTGTCTTTTCTGCAGCATTATCCAGTGTAATTTCTCCGTTAACAATGGATTTACTGAAGTTCTGTGCCGGTGTCCAGTAATCATTCATACCAGTTACCGTCGGCTGGATAACAGCAGTATTGTTAAAGGTATTATTCTGTGCAGTTACAAGCACATCGGATTTAACCGGCTCTACTGCCAGCAGTTCTGTGTTGCAAGGAATTACACTACGTAAATCATAATGGGACTGCTGTGCTTCCTTACCACCTAAATACTTTGCAAGTGCAACGGCAATCTGCTGGTATTTACAGTTTGGATTCACGGCAACTGCTTTAGAACCTGCAAATGCCTTTAACTGTTTATCCGTACCGCCAATCTTGACTTTCGGAAGCTGTACGGCACCAAAATTATCACCCAAAATTTCTTTTACATTCTTATAATCCCATGAACCTGAAAAATAAGCTGCAACACTGCCGTCACGCAGACCTGCGATTCCGACACCGCCTGCATCGTTTACAAAATTCGGATTGCTGACCATAGATACCATTGCTTTCGTTGCATTTGTACCCTTATCGCCTGAAATATCAATTCCTGCTGCATTATCTTTTCCGTCTTTACCAAAATATACACAGTCATTTGCAAGGAAGAATGATGACATATACCAGCCTTCTGTGATATTAAATGCAACCTTGTCCTTTGCAAGCATTGTATCCAGACTCTTCACGTCGCTGTCTGTAAATTTGCTCTTATCGTAATACATAAACCAGGTGTTGGTTGTAAATGGTACACCGTAAACTGCTCCGTCTACCGTAACGGAATCTACAATTGCCTGTGAGTTTGTACTCTTTACGTAATCTGCCGTTTCACCGCCAAGCTTTGCTATTGCCTTCGCATCAATTAATGTCTGTAACTGGTCATTTGCAAAGAAATATACGTCGGCTGAATTACTCGGATCCTGCGGAACGGTCTTTCCGGCATCCTGTTCGGAGCAGACACCGTATTCAAATGTAAGATCCCATTCCGGATGTTCTGTGTTGAATTTTTCACACATCGTCTGAAGCCATTTGCCATTCTCGTCTGCCTGATCTTCTGCGCAGCCCCATACGGTAATCGTTGTACTGATTTTTTCAGCCTCTGTGCTTTTCCCCGTATCGGTACTGCCGCCTGTGCCTCCACAGCCTGTCAATGCTGTTACCCCAAGTGCCGCTGCTAAAAATGCGGCTGTCATTCTTCTTTTTTTCATAAAACCCTCCATTCCCCTGCTGTTTTCCTTTAAAACAGCAGAAACATTTTTGATAGTTTTATTATATTAGGTGTTGGAATTTTTTAAAATATCAGATATTTTAGATTCATGTTGATTTTTATTGACGTTTATAAAAAAAGACAGGCACCCTATTCCATGTGCCTGCCCCTTTCTATTACTCTTTAAAACGGATAAATCCGTAGCTTTCCAGATTTCTCATATACTGCACCAGCCGGTTGTAAAGCGGTTCTGCTTTTTCGCCAAAATGCGCTTTCACCTGTTCTGCAATATCGTATACCGTATTCTTTCCGTCCATTAACGGCCAGATAAAATTCCCCATTTCATCCAGATGAATCTGGGAAATCCGCGGCTTTTTAAAAACCACCTGGGCAATTTTGTTAAATACGCCTTTATTTTCCACGTAAACCGTAACTGCACCATTATCTGACACCGTATAGGAATACTGCTCATGATGCACCGGTATAAAATCCAGATAATTTCTTAAATCTTTTTTACTTGTTTTCTTTGCCATTCTTACTCCAAAGTGAGAACTTCAGGATGCACAGAATCATAACAACCATTAATACAACGCCGCCAATAATTCCGGTTGTAAAGCTGCCTGATAAATCAATCTTACCGGCTACGTTGACAACTGCGAGAATTGCAAGAAGGATACCTACAAGACCCTCACCGGCAATCATACCAGAGCAGAATAAGATTCCACTGTTTGCATCTTTATTTTCTTCCCTATCAGCCTTCTTCTTGTCAACGAACCAGCGGATAACACCACCAATCATAATTGTTGCGCTTAATTCCAGTGGCAGATATAAACCGATTGCTACAGGAAGTACGGAAATTCCAAGAATTTCAACAACGATTGCAATAAATACACCGATGAATACCAGCGCCCAAGGAAGATTTCCTTCCATAACACCTTCGATAATCATCTTCATTAAAGTTGCCTGTGGTGCTGCAAGCTCTGTTGTACCAAATCCCCATGCAGAATCCAGTAATACAAGAACGCCTCCGATAGTAACTGCTGAAACAACTGCACCGATTAATTCACCGATCTGCTGTTTCTTCGGGGTTGCACCAAGGATATAACCTGTCTTTAAATCCTGTGAAGTATCACCGGCCATTGCTGCGATGATACAGATAACAGAACCGATTGCAATAGCACCCTTCATGCCGTGTACACCTGTATCTCCTGTCACCTTTAAGCAGAGTGTAGAAAATAACAGGGTTGCAATTGCCATACCGGATACCGGATTGTTACTGCTTCCGACGATACCAACCATTCTGGATGAAACCGTTGCAAAGAAGAAACCGAATAATGCAATAATAACTGCTCCGAGCGGAGATACCGGAATTTCCGGTAACAGCCAGATTGCAATAATCATGATTAATACACCGATACCGATTACACGCATATCAAGGTCTACTTCTGTACGAACAGCGCTGTTGCTGTTTCCTGCACCCTTCATGCCCTTAATTGCATCTGCAAATGTTCTTACAATTAACGGAAGGGATTTAATTAAACTGATGATACCACCCGCAGCTACGGCACCTGCACCGATGTATCGGATATAGCTGCTCCAGATTGCGGAAGCACCGCCTGCAGCATACATATCAGCAATCGTCTTTGTTCCCGGATAAAGGATTGTGGAACCGCCAAATGTAATGATTGCCGGAATGAGTACAAACCATCCGATTAAACCGCCGGCAAACATATAAGATGCGATCTTTGGTCCACAGATATAACCTACACCAAGCAGTGCCGGATATACTTCTGCTGAAAGCTCTGTCTTGAATGCCTTGAGTGGTACTGTAATAACGCTTGGAATCACTTTGAGTCCATCGACTACAAACTTAAATAAAGCAGCAAGTCCCATACCTGCAAATACAGACTTCGCACTTGCACCGCCTTCTTCACCGGCTAAAAGAACTTCTGCACAGGCTGTACCTTCCGGATACGGAAGCACACCATGTTCTTTTACAATCAGTGCATTTCTTAACGGCACCATGAATAACACACCTAAGATACCGCCGAATAATGCGATTAATGAAATGGTAATCAGGCTTGGAGCCTCTGTAATACCTTCCTTTGACCATAAAAACAATACAGGAAGTGTAAAGATTGCTCCCGCTGCCAGGGATTCACCGGCAGAACCGATTGTCTGTACCATGTTACTTTCAAGGATTGAATCCTTTTTCATAATGACGCGGATAACGCCCATGGAAATAACTGCTGCCGGAATAGAAGCAGATACAGTCATTCCGACACGCAGACCAAGATACGCATTGGCTGCGCCAAAAATAATTGCCAGAAGAATACCCATAATGACAGATGTCACTGTAAACTCAGGCGTAATTTTGTCAGCCGGAATATACGGCTTAAATTCGTCTTTCTTCATTAGAAACCTCCAAAAATTTAGTGTGTTACTATGTTAACACACTATTATAAAAAAGAAAAGCAGATTATTTATCCAATTAAAGCAATAAAGCTATTTTTTTACTGATTTTCTTTATTTTGGAAAGTTTTTTTATACTGCATGTAAATTTTTTAAAGAAACGTCCAAAATCGGAGCGGAATGGGTCAGCGCACCGCTTGAAATATAATCCACGCCGATATCTGTCAGACGTGCCACGTTTTCTAACGTAACGTTGCCGGAACACTCTGTTTCTGCCCTGCCGTCAATAATACGGACTGCTTCTTTCATCATTTCCGGTGTCATATTATCCAGCATGATAATATCTGCGCCCGCTTCTACCGCTTCGCGTACCATATCCAGATTTTCGACTTCCACTTCAATCTTTCTGACAAACGGCGCATATTCCTTTGCCATAGTTACGGCTTCTTTGACACCGCCTGCGGCTCCGATGTGGTTATCCTTTAACAAAACACCGTCCGATAAGTTGTAACGGTGATTATAACCGCCGCCGACCTTTACGGCATATTTTTCAAAAATGCGGTTGTTCGGTGTTGTCTTTCTTGTATCAAGCAGCTTTGTTTTACTGCCCTTTAACAAATCGGCTATCGAGCGGGTATACGTTGCGATACCGCTCATTCTCTGTAAGTAATTTAAGGCAGTGCGTTCTCCTGAAAGCAGGACTCGGATATCACCCTTTACGACTGCAAGCAAATCACCTTTTTTTACAGCATCTCCGTCCTTTACGTAAAATACGACTTCTGTTGTTTCGTCTAAAAGCTCAAACACTCTTTTAAATACGTCCAAGCCCGCAATCACACCGTCCTGCTTGCACAAAAGCTGTACCTCGCCCTGCTGCGGGTGGCGCATTACGGCATTTGTCGTAATATCTTCGCTTGTAATATCTTCTTCCAGTGCCTGCATAATTAATTTATCTGCATTTAACTTCATTGATATACTGTTCATGTACCTTTTTCTCCCTTTCAATTTCTTCAAAAATTTCTGTCTTGTACTGTTTTTTCAATTCATCATAGCCGTTGTACTTCCGGAGTGCTGCCGCTTCCACGAGCTCCGGACAACTCTCTGCCATATCAAAGCCGTCTGTAATATGCTTTGCCGCACGTTTCGCAAAGACCAGACTTTCAAGCAGGGAATTGCTTGCCAGACGGTTTGCGCCATGCACACCGTTACAGCTTGCTTCACCGACTGCATATAACTGTTCCATAGACGTTTTGCTGTTGCAGTCTACATGGACACCGCCCATAAAATAGTGCTGTGCCGGTACAACCGGAATACTTTCCTTTGTGATGTCATAGCCTTCTTCCAGACAATGCTGATAAATATTCGGAAAATGTTCCATAATCGTCTTTTTATCTATATTTTCAAGTGACAGATGCACATACGGCATATCGTCTTTTTCCATCTGCTCATAAATTGCCCGTGCAACCACATCTCTTGGAAGCAGTTCATCAACAAACCGCTCGCCTTTCCTATTTAATAAAATAGCGCCTTCCCCACGTACTGATTCAGATATTAAAAATCTTCTTCCCGGCTTTTCGGAATACAGTGTTGTCGGATGAATCTGGATATAATCAATATTTTCCAGTTCGATATGATGGCGCAGGGACAGTGCCAGTGCATCACCCGTCAGATGCGGAAAATTCGTGGAATGTGTGTATAAACCGCCGATACCGCCGCATGCCCATACGGTATCCTTTGCCGAAATTGTAATCAGATGCGGCATCGCTTCCTTTGATACACGGCATACAATACCGTAGCATACATTGTCCTGTTCAACAATATCTACCATTTCCGTATTTTCAAGGATTGTAACATTCGGCAGCTTCTGCACCTGTGCAAGCAGCTTGCTTGTAATCTCTTTTCCCGTGATATCTTCATGGAAGAGGATTCTCGGTGTGGAATGGGCACCTTCTCTTGTAAAACGCAAGTGTCCGTTATCATCCCGCTCAAAATCTACACCGTATCCGATTAAATCATCAATAATCTCACGTGAAGAACGAATCATGATATCCACAGACTCTTTTCTGTTTTCATAATGTCCTGCACGCATAGTATCTTCAAAATAACTGTCGTAATCATCTTCATTTTTTAATACACAAATTCCACCCTGTGCAAGAAACGAATCACTGCTTTCCAAATCCGCCTTTGTAATCATCACAATCTGCTTATCACGTGGCAGATTCAGTGCGGTAAACAAGCCGCCGACTCCCGTTCCTACAATCACAATGTCCGTATTAATATGTAACTTTACCTTATTCTCATTCATCTTGACACATTCTTTCCGGCTATTTTGCAAGCTCTAACATTCTCTCAAGCGGACGGCCTGACTTTTCACTTAACTCTTTTTCCACCGTTACGGCATTGCTCTCATTTTTTAAGACATCCCGTACTTTCTCTAATGTAATCTTTTTCATATCCGGGCAGATCTGATGAGCCGATGCCGGATAAAACTTTTTCCCAGGATTTTTCTTTTTCAACTCGTAAAATACACCTGTTTCCGTACAAATCACAAATTCCTCTGCATCGCTTTTTGTTGCATAATCAATAATACCCGAGGTACTGCCTACATAATCTGCCAGTGCCGACACTTCCGGAAGACATTCCGGGTGTGCAAGCACAAGTGCCTGCGGATGCTCCTGTTTTGCCTTTTTGACAGCTTCCGGTGCAATTGCCTTATGAACCGGACAGTGTCCGTTCTGATATAAAAATTCTTTCTCAGGCACCTGCTCTGCAATAAAATGTCCGAGATTGTCATCCGGAATAAATAAGATGTGTTTATTCGGGAGTGCCTTTACAATCTTTAACGCATTTGAGGAAGTCACACATACATCCGCGTGTGCTTTTAACTCTGCCGTGGAGTTGATATAACAGACAACCGCTAAATCTTCATACTCTGCACGAAGCTTTTCAATTCCTGCGATATCTGCCATATGTGCCATCGGACAGTCCGCACTCATATCCGGCATTAAAACCTTTTTCCCCGGATTTAATACCTTTGCGCTCTCACCCATAAATCCCACACCGCAGAAAACAACGACATCTGCTGTTGTTTCCGTTGCAAGACGGCTTAAGTAGTACGAGTCCCCGATGTAATCTGCAATTTCCTGCACGGCATCTTCCACATAGTAATGTGCAAGAATGACTGCATTTTTCTCTTTTTTCAGTTGCTTAATTTCCTCTGTTACCGCGTTCATCATTTACCTCATTTTCCTGTATAAGTGCTAAATTTTTTGTTGGTAATTATATCACGTTTCTTTACAGGTGACAAGACAGTTGTAAAATCATTTTACAAAACGCCCGTCTACCGCCGTTTTAAGCCTGTTTCTGTGTGGTATAGACACGTGCCGGAAATGTAATTGTAATCGTTGTACCTTCGCCCTGTTTACTGTCCACCTTTAACGAATACTGATCCCCGTAATACAGCTTTAACCGCTCGTTGACATTTCTTGCACCATATCCGCCGGACTGCACCGTTAAAAAATCTGCCGCCGTCTGCTTATCCATGCCGACACCGTTATCCGATACCGTCAATACTACCAGATAGTCTGTGCCGGATTCCACATCTGGTTCTCGGCGGGATTCTGTACCGGATTTCGTTTCGGATTGTGTGTCAGATTCCATATCTGTCCGGTGTGTGAGCGGCTTTTGTGCAGGCTCCTGCCAGCCGCGGATTGTAATCCGCCCTCTGCCCTCTGTTTTTAAGTCAATTCCGTGATCAATCGCATTTTCAACCAGCGGCTGTAAAATCAGATTCAGGGATTCGTACTGTAAAATTTCCGCTGCCACATCTATTTCCACATCAAAATCCCCGTCATGCATAAGCTGCTGGATTTGCAGATAGGAGCGTACATTGCTTAATTCCTGCTCTAATGTCAATGTGTTTCTTCCTTTGTTTAATGAGGTTCTGTAATAATTGGAAAGTTCAAGTGTAATCCGGCTGATGTCCTCCTGCCCGCTCTCAATAGCTTTCCAGTTAATCAGGGACAGCGAGTTGTATAAAAAATGCGGATTTATCTGCGCCCGGAGTGCCCGCATTTCATATTCCTTCTGGTGAATCCTGCCCTCATAAACCTCGGTAATTAAGGTGCTGATGCGGCTGACCATATGATCAAAGCCGTTAATTAATGCACCGATTTCATCGTTGCTGTCACTATGGACACGTACTGTGAAATCACCCTGCTCCACCTTCTGCATATTGTGCTGTAACAGCTCAATTCTCTCTATTAAAAAGCGCGAGGTCGATATCAGTGCAAGCACTGCACCGGCTATAATCACCGTCACTGCCACAAAAATCATGCGCATCATCGGCTTTGCCGACTGGATAATCAATTCTGTCGGTTCATACATATAAATCGTCCAGTCCGTTGTCGCAAGCGGTGTACTGATAACCGTGTAATCGCCGCTGCCGTCCCGTATTCCACAAAAGTCTGCAAAATTTAACGCCTTATCCACATTTTCACCGGTAAAGCTGTGGAATTCATACACCTCGCTGCCCGCAGAATCGACAATATAAATCCCGTAGTTTTTCTGCGTATTTTCTTCAAGTGCTTCAAACACCTTATCATAATCCACTGAAATGTATAAAATGCCGAGTTTATTCTTCTGATAAAGCAGTGACATTTTTCGTGCCGATGACAGCGTGTGCGCCGAGCTGTCCGCAAACCACTGAATCGTTGTATGTTCCTTTGACGTATCAAACCACGGTGCAGCTTCAATTTCTGACAGCGGTGCAAGCGTGGTATCGTGCTTTACCGTGCCTTCAGCGTAAATCGTCACCTGTTTCACGTCTTCGTGGAAATATTTAAGCGATGATAGCATCGGGTCAAACAACAGCACAAGCTGGTCGTACATTTCATAATCGCTTTTATAGTCGTAGCTGACAACCCGCGAAATCGTTTCATTAAAGGTGATGTAATTGGACAGGTTGTTATACACCTCTAACTGGGCATCAATACCCGCTCCCGCCTGATTGACAAAATTCTGGATACTTTTCGTATCGCGCTCAATTAAAATATGCTTCATCTGCCCGTAGGAAAATGTAAACAGCACAATAACCGGCAGTACTGCCGTGAGCAGATAAATCCCTGCCAGCCTGTATTTCAACTTCATATTTTTTATATTCATCTTAAATTCCATTTCTGAATTTCTGAGGACTCACCCCGTAGCACTCGCGGAAACTCTGGCAGAAGTACGAAACATTCTGATAACCGCACGCTTCGCTGATATTTACAATTTTCATATTTGTATTTTCAAGCATATCCTTTGCCTTTTCCATGCGGTACTGCTTGATAAATTTACTTAAATTCTGTCCGGTTTCTTTTTTAAAAACCGTACTTAAATAACTCGGTGCCAGATACACCATGTCTGCAAGCTGTTCTACACCCAGTTCATCCCCGAAATGCGTATAAATATACTTTTTGACTGTTTCAATTTCTTTATGCTGTGTCTGCGGATTTTTTGCAAATACCGCTTCCAGCTTATCAATATGGCTGTTGACAATCGACACAATACAGTTAAAATCCCCAGACTTATACAATGTATCAATTTCCTTATTAAATTCCTCTTCCCGCGTCTCCGGCAGATTCTGATAGAAATCTTTTAACAGATTAGAAAAAATAAATTTAATATAAATCTGTGAAAAATATGATTTTTTGCGGTACTTGGCACACATTCTGTCAAAATGCTCCCTAAGTGCCCGGATATCTTTCATCTTAATATCCTGTTTCATCTGCTTCATGAGCGTGTCGTCATCAATCTGCACCAGCACCGGCGTTTCCCCGCTGATGTCCTCGGAATATACATACACATCAGGACGGTAAAACTTATTTTCCATCAGGGCTTCAAGCATATCCATTGTCTGCGGTATTTTTTCATAATCGTCAATTTCGCCTGAAATTGCAAAATGACAGTGTTCGCCGTATTTTTTGAAAACGGCATCATGCAGCTTTTGTGCTGTCTGCTGCAGGGTCATGTAATGCGGACTGGCATTTAATAAAAGCACTGCCTGCTGCGGGTTTAAGTTTAAATACTGATATTCTTCACTCATATTTTCTTCAAGTATCTCCGCCTGAAAATCAAGCGCTTTTTTCCCAAAAAATTCTCGGTCAAACTCAAGAAATACAATCCGGTGGAAGTGATTCCAGAAATTTTCTCCCGCAAGATTTCCTGCCAATGTATGCACCTGTTCTGCACCGCCCCCATTAAATAAGGTATATAAAAGATATTCCCGCATATAGCTGCTCTGCTGCAGACGTTGTTCATTTTCAACATACTGCTTTTGCAGTTCCCCTGTAACCTTCTCTATGGTCTGTGCAAATTCCTGTGGATTGACCGGCTTTAAAATGTAGTCCGATACGCCAAGACGCACTGCCAGCTTGGCATACTCAAATTCATTATACCCGCTGAATATAATGGTTTTTAATGTAAACCCCTCTTCTTTGGCTGCTCCAATAAGTTCTATGCCGTCCATAAACGGCATTTTTACATCGGTCAGCAATATATCTATCTTTTTCCCCTGATTGCGCATTGAACAAAGCTGCTCGAGTGCTGCTTTGCCGTTTGGTGCTTCATAGATTTCAAACGGCTCTGCCTGCTTCTTTAACAGAAATTTAATTCCGTTACGTTCAATCTTTTCATCATCCACTATTAAAATTGTATACATACCATTCCCCATTCTGTCCATTTACTATATAGCCAGTATACCACACCTTCCATTTAATGTAAAAAATAACTGGCTTTTGAACTGCCAATATACTATAATGTCGCTATGAAAGTGCCTTTGCTCGCTTTCTGATGATAACAGTGTGCTGTATATCAGGCACAGAAATGAGGTCTTTATGAAACATATCTTACATATATTCCGCAAAGACGTTACCGGTCTTAGCCGCAATTTATTCGCTTTGGTGATTGCGGGCGGATTGTGTATTATTCCGTCCCTGTATGCGTGGTTTAACATTTATTCCAACTGGGACCCGTATGCCAACACATCTTCCTTAAAGGTTGCTGTCGTATCTGAAGACAGTGGATTTTCTTCAAAGGGAAGCGACCCTGTCAATATGGGAAATCAGGTTGTGGAGCAGCTCCATGACAATACCGGTGTAGGCTGGGTTTTTCCACAGGATACAGATGCTGCTTTAAAAGGGGTATATGACGGCAGTTATTATGCTGCCATTATTATCGGTGATGATTTCAGCCGCAGTCTGTTTGATTTTCTGGATAACGGCATGAATCACCCAAGCGTGACATATTACGAAAATTCAAAGAAAAATGCCGTTGCCACAAAGATTACCGATACGGCAAGTTCTACACTGCAGCAGACGATTAACACAGAATTTATTAACGTTGCCGCACAGACAGCATTAAGCGGTCTTGAAAGTATTACCCAAAAGGATTCTTCCATTTCCGGCAAACTTATTGACGATATGAAGACCATTCAGGATAATCTGTCCGGTTATGCCGATACCATTGCCACCTTCCAGAACGGCAATGCTTCTTTATCGGAAAATCTGGAGTCCATGAGTGCATTGATTCCGGAATTACAGGATATTTTAGAAAATTCAAAAGATACAACAAAGCTGACACAGTCTGCACTGTCCCGCTCTGTCGATAACATGACCGACCAGCTTGACACAACACTTGCCGCCATGGAAACCATTTCTGAGCAGGTGCAGAAGCATTTAGACACGGCACAGAATAAAATCACAAGCGATACACAAGGGGCATCCGATGCACTTTCTGCCGCATTAGACGGCTTAAACTCCCTGCTTGAGCAGAATCATAAACTGGATGACCTTTTAAACAAATTAGATGATCTGGAATATATTGACCATAACATTATTGCACAGATCCGCGGACAACTTGAAGCAATTTCTACTTTACAGGACCTTGCAAAGAATCTGATTGACCAGACTTCTTCGATTGTAAAGGAAACACCTGAAATTGCCGCTGCAAAGGCAGAAGTGCTGCATACCCTGTTATCCTCCTGCCTTGATAAAATGACACAGACCCAGCAGAAGTATCACACCATTGCTTCATCCGGTTTAAGTTCATTAAAAATCACCGTGAACGCAGCTGCGGATTCTGCCTATAAATCACTTGAAAATTCAGGCAGCCAGCTAAACAGCTTAGAACAGATTTTACTCGGAACCAGCAAAATCGCCCTGACGGCAAACCAGACCCTTGGCGATACCGGAACGATTATTTCGGGCATATCCGATAAAATCCAGCTGATTTTGACTTCCTTAAATAATATTACGGATTCTTCGGCTTATCAGACGCTTTCACAGTTATTACATGCCGATGCGGCCTCCTATGCCGAATTTATTGCAACACCTGTGGAAGTTGAACAGATTGATGTCTACCCGGCAGTCAACTACGGTACGGCAGTTACACCGTTTTACACAGCACTGGCGCTGTGGGTCGGCGGTATCGTACTCGTGGCACTGATGAAAGTACACGTTGACAATAATCCGAAGATGGAACTGATGGCAAAACCGCACGAACTGTATCTGGGCAGATTCCTTTTATTCTTTGTGATGGGACAGATACAGAGCCTGATTATTGTACTCGGCGATTTATATTTATTAAAAGTTTCCTGTGAACATCCGGGACTGCTCATTTTGACGGCTTCTGTCGCAAGCTTTGTATTTGTCCTGCTGATTTACACGCTGACACTTTCCTTTGGCGATGTCGGAAAGACCATTGCCGTTGTTATGGTTGTTATCCAGATTGCCGGTTCGAGCGGTACATTCCCGATTGAACTGCTGCCGCAGTTTTTCCAGAACGTATACCTGTACTTCCCGTTCCCGTATGCGATTAACGCCATGCGCGAAGCCATCAGCGGCATGTATGAAATGAACTACTTTATTTATATGGGAAAACTGCTGATTTTTGCCGCAGCTTCCCTTTTACTCGGACTGGTAATCCGCAAACCTTTCATTCCGCTCAATCATTTCTTTGAGGAAAAGATGAAAGAAACCAAAATGATGTAATCAATACATATTTGTTAGTGAGGTAGAACTATGACTTTAAAAAACAGCCCTGTGGCAGATGACCTTCTGGCAACACCCATAGCACGGACTTCAGCCAGAAGCCTGTCCGATTCCGGTTCACCGGATACGGATTTTACGGACGTGTCTTCGTCTAAGAACGGACGTGATGAAGATTTTAACGCGACTTTAATACAGATTCAGGAATTCAGCCATACACTGCATGAACGCAATCAGAAGCGTATTAAGGCGGGACTCTGGTGTATTGCCATTATCCCGATGATTTTCCTTATTTTGCTGCTCCATATGGAGAGTTCAAAGGTTGTGTATCTTTTATTATGGGTAATTTCACTCTTTTTAATTTCTGCATATCTGGTAACGGTCGCTTACATTGATGACCAGATGCAAAAAAAATTAAAACAGCTCGGACTGGATTTGAAAGAGGGACACGACTACCTTGTACAGGATTTACCATCCCGTCTCAATAACAACTTACAGTCTATTATCACTGCTGCAAAGGAGATTAAACTATGAAAAATATTTTTCTTGTTTTTATACAGGACCTCAAACGTATCAGTACCAATGTGGTCGCCATTGTTGTACTGATTGGTCTTACCGTCATTCCATCCCTGTATGCGTGGTTTAACACTCTGTCAAACTGGGACCCATACGGAACAGATTCCACTTCCCGCATCAAGGTTGCTGTGGCATCTGATGATCCGGGTGTAACTATTGACGGTGTGACTGTAAATATCGGCGACCAGATTATTTCTAATTTAAAAGCCAATACAACCATCGGCTGGGTGTTTACGGATTCCACGCAGGAAGCCATTGACGGCGTGTACAGCGGCGACTACTATGCCGCACTGGTTCTACCGTCTGACTTTACAAGCGATATGGTAAGTTTTCTCTCGGATTCCCTAGAACATCCGCAGATTCAGTATTACTGTAATCAGAAGAAAAATGCCATTGCGCCGAAAATTACGGATAAGGCAAAAAAAGCAGTTCAGTCCCAGACTAATTCCACCTTTGTGAACACTTTAACAAAAAGTCTTGTAAGCGCCAGCTCCGCTGCTATCACCGTGGATTTTGACAGTCTGACACTGGATGATACCACAGGGAATTCACTCATTGATGTCATATCCGGTAAACTGACCGATGCCTACAATGAATTGCAGACATACAATGTGATGTTAGATTCCCTGATTTCCATTACACAGATTTCTTCCGATGTTTCCTCTCTTGCGCGTAGTTCTTCATCGGATTTACCGGAAACACTGGAAACACAGGCAGGAGAACTTGCCGCCCTGCAAAAGCTTTTGGATGCCAATTCAGTTTCTTCCCTGTCAGAGGTTTCCGCTTCACTTTCGGAAAATGTATCCTCTATCCGCAGTGTAATGTCTTCCATTTCTTCTTTATATCAGGATATGGACGGCGACATGAACACCTTTACGGATGCGATTACACAGGGACAGGAAAATCTGACACGGACACAGCAGACTTTAAATACACTGATGACTAAGCTTTCCGATTCTATTGAATTACTCAATAAAATCGCTTCCGACCCGGAATATGATTTTGTGAATGAAATTTTAGGCAGTGACCCGCAGACACTGGCAGACTTTATTGCCTCACCGGTAGAAATTACGACCAAAAAGATTTATGAAATTTCAGCTTACGGTTCTGCCGTTTCACCGTTTTACACGGTCCTTTCCATCTGGGTCGGCGGTCTGATTATGGTGGCTATCATTCATACACAGGTGAAAAAATCCAAACACCTGCCGGCCGGTGTAAAGCCGTATCAGAAATTTTTCGGACGATACCTGACATTTTACTGTATCGGGCAGTTGCAGACACTTCTGATTGTACTCGGAAATCTGTTTTATATCCAGATTCAGTGTCCGCACCCGGTTTTATACTGGTTTGCATGTTCTGTCACCAGCCTGGTCTTTACGATTTTTATGTATGCACTGACGGTTGCCTTTGGCAATATCGGTGAAGCCCTTGCAATTATTTTCATGGTAGTCCAGGTTGCCGGAAGCGGCGGTACGTTCCCGATTGACGTCCTGCCAAAGGTTTACCGGATGATTTACCGCTACCTGCCATTCCCATATGCCATGGATGCCCTGCGCGAAACGATTGGCGGCATGTACGGCAATTATTACTGGGAATGTATCGGCAGACTCTTTATCTATATTATCATTGCCATTCTCATCGGTCTTGTCCTTCGCAAGCCGTTTGAACAGCTCAATCACTATATGGAACGGAGTAAGGAAAATTCCGGAGTGATGCTGTAGGAGGCAAAAAAATACGTTCACTTTCCACACGCTGTGGGAGGCAAAAAAACACCCCGCATTTTCCACACGCTGTGGAGGCAAAAAAACACCCTCACTTTACACACGCTGTTTGACGGAAAATACGGGTTGTTTTTTGCCCTTGGAGGGGGGCGGGCGGAAAGATTGTGGGTGATTTTGCCTTGGCGGGGACGGAAAGGGTTTGTGTTTTTTGCCGCCTGTTTACTTTTTGCCCGGCTTACAGTTTCCAGATATCGGTGTTGTACTGGCGGATGGTGCGGTCGGAGGAGAAGAAGCCTGCCATCGCGGTGTTTATCAGCATTTTTCTGCCCCATGCGGCTTTGTCTTTGTAGTCTGCAAGCGCCTGTTCTTTTACCTTTATATATTCCTTGAAATCCAACAGTGTCATGAACCAGTCTTTGCTGATAATTTCATGGTGCAGACGGGCTAAGTTTTCTTCATCACCATACTGCTTTAACTCATCTGAAACGATAAAATCAACACATTTTTTTATCATTTCATCCTTTTCATAAAGGTCCTTTGCACAGTAATCGGCATTTTTGTAATGCGCGATGACTTCGTCACTGGATGCACCAAAGGTATAGATATTGTCTTTGCCGACAAGCTGTGCAATCTCGACATTTGCACCGTCAAATGTTCCGAGTGTCAGTGCACCGTTTAACATAAATTTCATATTGCCCGTTCCGGAAGCTTCCTTGGAAGCCAGCGAAATCTGCTCTGAAATGTCGCACGCCGGAATCAGCTTTTCCGCCATCGTCACATTATAATTTTCCACCATGACAACCTTTAAATACGGACTGACATCCGGGTCATTTGCAATCAATTCACCCAGGCACAAAATTAAGTGAATAATATCTTTTGCAATCGTATATGCTTTTGCCGCCTTCGCACCGAAAATAACCGTAACCGGAGTATCCGGAATATTTCCGGCCTTAATCTCAAAATATTTGTAAATGACATACAGTGCGTTCATCTGCTGGCGCTTGTACTCATGCAGGCGCTTTACCTGAATGTCAAAGACCGACTGCGGATTGATTTTTATACCGCATTTTTCCTGCATATATGCAGCAAGACGTTTCTTATTTTCCGCCTTGATTTCAAGCATGCGCGCAATCACATTTTCATCATCTGCATATTTTATAAGCTGTGAAAGTTCCCCTGCTTCCTTTTTAAAATCTGCACCAATCAGTTCTTCAATATAGGCGGCCAGTGCCTGATTGCAGTGCAGTAACCACCTTCTGAACGTAATGCCGTTGGTTTTATTGTTAAATTTTTCAGGATAAATGCGGTAAAAAGATTTCAGTTCTTCCTGCATCAAAATCTCCGTATGCAGCTTTGCCACCCCATTTACACTGAAACCATAATGAATATCAATATGTGCCATATGCACACGGTCGTTTTCGTCAATAATGTAAACGGAAGAATCCGTATAACGGGCGCGTACATTTTCATCAAGATAACGGATAATCGGAACTAACTGCGGCACAACCTCCTCAAGATAGTCCAGCGGCCATGTTTCGAGTGCTTCTGCAAGAATCGTGTGATTTGTGTATGCACACGTCTTTGTCACCACCTCTGCCGCCTCCTGCATCGTCATCAAACTACCGTCAATGTCTTTCTGTGTTGTCAAAATACGGATTAATTCAGGAATAACCATTGTCGGGTGCGTATCATTAATCTGAATCACCGCAAATTCATTCAGATTCTTTAACGTCTTTCCCGCTTTTTCACATTTCCTGCGGCACTCTGAAAGAATCAGCTGTGCGGCATTGCTTACCATAAAATACTGCTGGTAAATGCGCAATAACTGTCCGGCTCTGTCGCTGTCGTCCGGGTACAAAAAGAGCGTGAGATTCTTCTCAATCGCATTTTTATCAAAATCAATGCCGTCGTGCATCGGTATTTTTTCATCAACCGTGTCGATATCAAATAAATGCAGTTTGTTGACCCTGCCCTCGTAACCTGTCACATCAATGTCATACATTCTCGACATGACGGACAATTTGCCAAACTGTACCGGGTACTGCACCTCCGTCTTTGTCAGCCAGCTTTCCTTTTGAATCCAGTAATCCGGCTGTTCTGTCTGCTTATTCTGTGCAAACACCTGACGGAACAGCCCCAGATGATAATTGATGCCAATGCCGTCCCCGTTTAAGTTTAATGTGGCAATGGAATCCAAAAAACACGCTGCCAGCCGTCCCAGTCCGCCATTTCCAAGTGACGGCTCCGGCTCGGCTTCTTCGATTTGTGCAATATTCTTTCCATTTTCCTCTAATTCCTGCGAAATCTGCTCATACAGCCCCAGATTAATCAGGTTGTTTGACAGCAGCTTTCCAATCAGAAATTCTGCGGAAATGTAATACACTTTCTTGCCGTTTTCTTTTTCCTGCCGCTCCTGCGCTTCTTTTCTTTCTTCCGTGACTTTCTTTACCAGTGCCAGCAGTGCCGTATAGACCTGTTCGTTACTGCACTCTCTGATGGTCTTTCCATACATTTTGTTACAAATTTCTGCTATGCTCATACTTCTCTCCACTCCTATTTTTATTTCTGATTATTTTTCGATAATTCTGATTATTATTATATATTTCTAAGATTTTTTATCTTGCATAATTACCGCTTAAAATAATACAATACTATCATACTTTTATATCATGATACCAGGGTCAAAATATCTGAACCCACATGAGCTTGCTCATAGGCGGGTGCTATGTGCCAGTGGCACATGTTTAGCACGGAACAATCCATAGATATCATAGTTGAGGCTTTTGACCCCAACATCATATCATGATATACAAAATATATGAAATTGGCGTTTGTGCAGTAAATCTGCGGATTGGAGGGGCTATGCACATATTAGAATATGAAAATTACGAAGAAACGAAAAAACACTATGATACGGATTTTTCCTATAATACTTATCCTTGCTCGATTCCGCTGGATTTTCCGTGTGTGCCGATGCACTGGCACCGTGAAACGGAAATTATTTATGTAAAAAGCGGCAGGGGAATGGTCAATGTCGATGGTATTTCCTACCCGGTTGTCAAAGACAGCATTGTCTTTATTCTGCCGGGCAGACTTCATTCCATTGCGCAGTATGAATCGGAAGCATTTTCATACGAAAATATCATTTTTGATATGCAGATGTTAATCCCAAAAGAAGGGGATACGATGTCTTTTAACTTTTTTCACCGCCTGCAAAATTTCCCCGAAGATTTTCCGGTTTTAATAGACCGGGTTCCGAAAGCGCACCGCGCTGTTCAAATCTGCCTTGACCGGATTGACGATTTGCGTACCACCTATCCTGCCGGGTATTATCTCGGCATTAAAGGCTGGCTGTATCAGTTGTTTTTTATTCTGGAATCAGAGATTCTTGCACCGGATAAAATGCGTGAAATTACAACTTGTGATTTACCGCAGCAAAAAAACAGTGCTGTTTCCTCCCGGAAAAACGGTTATTTTAAAGAAAATACGAAGGAAAAGCTGTGCCTGATTACCGATTATATTGCAAATTACTACCCACAAAAAATCAGTATTGAGCAGATTGCGGCAGTCTGCGGTTTCAGCAGCTCCCATTTCATGAAATTTTTCAAGCTGTATATGGGAAAGCCCTTTATTGCTTACTTGAATGAATACCGCCTAATCCGTGCCGCGCACCTGCTGTGTGCATCAGATGATGACATTCTTGCGATTTCCCTGGAATGCGGTTTTGAAAATGTATCTTATTTTAACCGCTTATTCCTGCGCGAATATCATATGACACCGTCCAAATTCCGGCAGGCGCGCAGAAACTGATGCCGCTTTTATATCTTATGCACGTTTTTAAGATAATTTAAAAAACCTGTACACCCTGCCACCACATCATTCCATGTCTGTGTAAAATCCCCGGAATACCACGGGTCTGCGATTGATTTGCCGCGGCGGCTGATTGTCTGGCTGATTGAATTGCTGCTTTTATTTTTAGTCTGAAGCTGACTTCCCTCTTGAAGTTCGTCTGCATAATCTAACAACAGATGAATTTTTCCTTCGGTATCCGCGCCTGTGATACGCTCTGTGTTACGGATGTTGTTGGTATCCGCACAAAGCAGGTAGTCATAGTGATGATAATCTTCTTTTGTCACCTGTCTGGCGCGCTTGCCCGCAAAGTTGGTGTATGCGGTCTTTCCAATCCCATGCTTTTTTAGTTCTGCCTGCGCCGGCGGATAGATTGGATTTCCTTTGCCGTTCCAGATTTCCTCTGTGCTGGTCGCCGCCGAAGCGATTTCAAATTGTTCTGTCAAGCCACGCTGTTCCACCATGTCTTTTAATACGAATTCTGACATTGGGGAACGGCAGATGTTGCCGTGGCAAATGAATAATATTTTTATCATTGTTGTATAACCTCGCATTTCTTAGTTTTTCTTGATATTTCGGGCTTTGTAAGCCTTTATAAATTTTTCTTTTCTGGCATAAGTTGGTTTATTTTCGCATAATGCCGTCCGCAAAAGGTGTAAAATCAGGTGTATCTTTTTGGATTTTACACCTTGCTATTTTATAAAAAAATCGTAATTACACAACAAGAAGCTAGTCAGCTTCTTCTCTGGCATCTTCAAGATTTACACGTATATATTCAGAGTTAAACTTATTTCTAAGTATCCCATAAGGTATTGTAATGTCTGATTCATCCATTATCAAATAAAAATCCATTATATTCATTTATATCAAATAGATCCTATTATTCTCCGTTGTTTCCACAAACTATTCTCCCAATCCCTATTTTTGAAACAATATCATTAATCTTTTTTCATGTTAATATTAATATTGGGATGTTTGTTAAGTTCTTCAATACACTGTATTAAACTTCCCCAAGGTACAATATGATAATCATATTTACCATTTTTGAAATCTTCATCAGATTCAAATTCAATAAAATCAAATCTTTTAACATTATACATTGCAAGGAATTTATCAATATTTTTAAGAGACTTAATCACACCTGGTGCCAAATAATAAAGACTCTGCAAATAAATTGCATATATAGAGACACCAATCTCTTGCAAAAATGGTTGTACCGCAATATCATTCTCTGTCATTTTTTCTAAATCATTTTTAACAGTGCTCCATCCAGACCATTTTAACAAATCATTTCTATCAATGTATAAATTGCAATCCTCATATATTGCACTTGTAATTTTTGTAAACGGCATCCCATTATGTATAATATAATTCCTTAATCGCATAAAGAATCTATAAGCAAATGTATTATCGTAAAAATTTGAACAGAAAGTTTTAAACTCATCAATTTCATCTGCTTTATTATGCTTTAAATAAGACTCTATTTTCTCAACCATGATTTTTATAACTGTACAATAATTAAGAAGCAATTTATTCCCTGTTTGTAAAATCTTTTCACGATTTACATTCCTTGTACGTAATATATTATTCAAATTTTTAATAGACAAGAAATTCATCAAATCAAGATTAGATTCCAAACAAATTTCATGTATTTCTTTAAACTGATGATATTGTCTATAAAATTTAAAATTTTCCATAAAATCATCATATTCTTCTCTACTTACAGTTTTTCCTGTTATCTCTAATTTATGCTCATTATTTTCATATCCTTCATACTCAACAATATAAATCATTTTATCTCTTCTCCTATTATTTTACAATATAAAACACATCATATCGAAGCATCTTTCAAAAGTTGTAAATCCGTTGTAAAAATTGTGCACTCCGTCTAAGAGTTTACATAAATCAAAGAAATTCCATCAAATCAACACCTTCTGCCGTGGCAGATGAAAAGTACTTTAATCATTATTTTGTTTCTCCTTGTTTTGCCCAAAATGTCCTATTTTACAAGGGATTTCGGGGTATTTTGTGATTATTTAGATTTTGCTCTAAAATGTAGGAATATGACAAATCAGAGCAGAATTGAGTGGGTTGTTACTGCCTGTTAATAGTAAAATTGGTAGTAAAATGAACAGGGTTACTACTAAGGGGTTTTAAATACACATATCAAACTCTGTAATTGTCTTAACAAATTCTTGCAACTCTGTTAGTGTTGAAAATTTTTTGAATGACTTTTCTTCACTTCTTGGATGTTGCTGAAGAATCGCATCAAACAACGTTTCCAAACTTACTCTAGGATTTTTCCACAACATTGTTTCCTCAAATTTATTACAATACAAAAACATTTTTTCATCATAAAATTCAGACCATTTTTTTCTCTGCTCATCTTCATTTTTTGCCAAATTTATAATTGTAAATGGTGCAATATCCTTCATCTGGCTCATATGACTGGCTGATTTCATCAACTTCACCGCTTCAATGTCTGTAACAGGAGCACCATAACCATATACTGTGATTCCCGCAGCCCTAGACAACACCGATTTTGCCAAGTTCCATTCATTAACGATTATCGGCTTACCGTTATAGTCTTTCTTTCCTATAGGATATAACAATGGCATTTGCTGAAGTTCTTTAAAACATTTCGGGCAAAGACAATTTGCATATCCTTTTATCTTACAATCATAGCACAAACCAACTCCAGCATTACCATGTGGAAATATTAATTCAGGTAAATTACCAACACATATATTCCTTTTATATGCTTGCATCAAAAATGGATCCCAGTTAAATGATATTATTGCATCCTTTTCAGTCAGCGACAAAACCAAGTAATCATATAATGTTGGTTCATCTGGAATCTGCAATTTGCTAAAATAATCACATACTTCATATTCTAATTTTTCCTGCAAATCTCTGTATTCAGCTTTTCCATTTATATCCGAAAATAATTTTTCAAAATCCTCCATCTGTTCATCCGAAAAATTATATTTTTTCAATTCATTCGTAAGTCCAAGAATATTGTGTATATTTTTTAATAATGGAACTTTCTTTCCATTTTTATCTATCTCGCAAGCAGCAATAGATGCTCCTGCACCTACAATGACCACATGCGGATCTAGCAATCGCTTTCCTGCATGATTCGGTAATCTATATGGAACAATATCCTGTAATGACACTTAAACACCTCCCACATACTTTTACTATATATTTAATTCAGCTATCACTAAAATTTCTATATTATTATCTATCAATAAAATTTTTTCAGAATTATTCAAATATTTTTGCTTTATCATTGGTTAAATATTCTACAAAATCAAAATCGTACTCATACTCCTCTTCCAAAAGAGCTTTAATAATAATCAAAAAATGTATTATGTGCTTATATTTATCCTCGTAATTTATTTTTATAAAATTATTCCTACATCTATATGTTTCATTCTCTTCTGTATGATGCGGATAGTTCCATATGACAGGATTGGCTTTAATATCTCCTCCAATATCTATAAAATGCTTCTTCTGTTTAGCCGGAAGTTCCAAAAAATTCAAAGTATATGCAAAAACCCCATCTTGTAAACTTAAAACTACATTATGTCTATGTCTAACATCAGGTACGTTTTTATATACCTCATCAAAATCCATTTTGGTTATATCAAACGATAATTTATTACAAATTAAAAATGAAAAAATTTCATTATTTTCATTAAATCTTCTCTCTTCTGACTTTAGCCTTCCCTTACGTTCTTGATACATTGATTTATTTTTTGCTAACTTAACTAACGCATTCGAAAATTCAACTTTGTTAAGTGTTGACTTTACCTCACCAATTCCTTTTACAATTTCAACTGGATAAAAATGTGCAATACCATTATCTATCAATGGAATTGTACCTTTGTCATACATTACTATATCACATTGTGTACTCACACTATTTTTTGATGTAATCAAAAAACCATCTGATATTCCAACACTTTTGCTTGATACAAATGATAAAAGTTCCTTAGCACATCTTTCTTTGTACATTCCATATTCTAATGGGTGAAATAGTTTACTGCCACGAGTAAAAATATTACTTGCATCTTCTCCAAATGTACCTGCAAAAATATCAATTTTTTGTTCAATTATTTTTTTTAGTATATCACTCGCCATTACACACATCCCTCATTTCCGAAAATTTTACTTTCAATTTTATTTTATCACGTCTATTAATCATTGAAAATACAGCAAAAATAAATTACCAAATTATTAAATCTTCTAAACGCCCCATCTTTCCATATTAAATTACCTTGACCATTTTCTGCGACATTGTTTTCTCTTTCTTCTGCTCAACCTCAGCCTGTGGCTTTCGTAATTCTTCCATCCGCTTCAACTCTTCCTCAACATCATCGAATCCGATATGCGTATACAAATTCATTGTGACCGATATATCCGAATGCTCCATTGAATGTAAATTCAAATGCCTGCTATTCTTTAAATTCTGCAAAAAAGCTGTCCCTGTCTGTCATTTTCTTGAACATTTTTAGTTCATCCACTGTCATATCTCCCCTCTTACTCACCTTCTCTTTTTCTGCGATTCTGTTTAATGATTAATAGATGTTCTTACAATCCATTCTTTATAGGCTTCAATCAGAATTCTGGCTTCGATTCGTATTATCGGAAATCCTGGTGTCTTTACTAATTCATATGTCTTTGACAGGCTGATTCCCATCTGTGCAAATAACTTCTGCACACTCATAGTTTTTTTTCCATATACTGTTGCTCCTTTCGTAGATTTTGTTGTGTCCGTCTCTTCAATGGTCGTTTCTCTGCTACTGCTCTTGGCGGCTACCAGTCCCTGCAGTAACAAAGGCTTGTTCATTGAGAACGGGATGAAATTGTCAAGGTACAAATCCGTTACAGCATTTTGTGTAACTTTTTATTGTTTTCATGAATATTTTAAGCTATAATGTAACCGAAGTCCAAAAACTGACGGTAACGCTAATGGTTACGAATTAACGATTGGAATGAGGTATGATATGCCATTAAACTGGAATGATGAAACGATTCCATCAGAAGCAGATAAAACAACAGATATATTAGGATTTAAAGAAATCGGTGGTATCGGGCAACTGATTTACCACCCTTTCCGATTCAAGAAATATGAACTTGATATTGATAAAAGCGATGATTATTGTGCAACACCATTTTGCCGCCCCGGATATGAACCCATCTTTCCTAAAGAAGATTTTCTTTCCGGACAGGGACTGCTTACCAGCCTTTGCAATCTGGCAATGCAGATAAACAGCTTTGATAATAAAATTCCATATACACAACTCATCATGGAATGGTGTACAAATAATATGCATCCATATAATATTGATTTTATTTATTCTGAATTGAATGAATCTTTTGATATAAATAGCTTCGATGCAGAAATGGTAGAAAGAGACGGAACATTCGAGATTAACACCTTCTTAGATGACCTTTGGAAATTATATAATGCCGTCATGTTTTATGTTGCTCTCGAAGATGTCTGTATTGTCAATGACGAAGCTGCATATGATTTATCAAAAGAAGGAAAATACTTTGAGGGCTACTCTTTCTTTGATAAATATAAGCATCCAATCGTTGCAATACCGGATAACTTAGATTATGGGGATGCAAAAGGAAATCTCATAGAAGAAATGCGAATTGATAATGGGTACATTAAAAATCATCCAGCAGAAAAACCTCCAACCGGAGAATTTGCTACTACACCATATGACGATTACGATGAATTTCGGAATGTGCTTATTGACATCCTTCCGGAATTTACCATGAAATTAAAGGTAGATCCACGTACTAAGCGATTGGAATTTTCTACCGATATTAATTCTGTATTTGATATTGCATGGCTGACACTTGCAAGAATGCTTTCCGAAGCCCCTGCGCCAGAAGATAAAGACAAATCGGATAATCGTCCAGAGGGCATTATGATTCGTTGTCGAAATTGTGGTAAATTCATAATACGAAAGAGCAATCGACAGGAATTTTGTGATGCCGAAGAATGCCAAAAGGTTCGAAATGCCCGAAAGCAAAAAGCCTATCGTGAGCGAAAAGCCATTGAAAAGGCTCAAAAAATCAAGAAAAAAGCACATTAATTTATATGATTTGGCGGAAAGGCAAATAGATTATTGTATCTAATGTCAGCCAGATACATGCAATTATGTGCTATGATATTATATAAAATATGTTAAAAGACACCAGAATCCCCCCCTATGCAATTTCGCGAGAAAACGTGTGTGAGGGGGCATCGGTCTTTTGGATGAAAAGTCGCAGAGATTAATACTCCCCCTTGGGGAATAAGGAGGAATACAAAATGGCAAATTTAGAAGTACAGGAAAAAGATGGAAAAATTTATTGTCCGTTAAAAGGAAAATGGTTAATTGCCAAACCCGAAGAAAAAGTTCGTCAAAAATTCATTGCTACACTTGTAAATGAATATGGATATACACTCGATCAGATGGCTCAAGAATTGGAGCTTACAGGTTCAAAATGTGGAAAAGGTCATGCCTTCGCTGATATTGTCATATGGAAATCCAAGGCAGATAAAGATGCAATGAAAGATGCCTTCATCATTATTGAAACAAAAGCTGAAAATGTTAAACTTCATGTTGAAGATTATTACCAAGGAAGTAATTATGCCAAATTCAGTGGTGCAGAATTTTTTGTAGCTTCAAACGAAAAAGAAACAAAATTTTTCACTGTAGTTCGTGGTTTTATACCTAGAGAATTAGAAGAAGTTGTCGCAATTCCTACTGCAAAAGATGTTGTTAATACCAAGAAGATAGAGCAGATAAAAAATCAGACAAAAACCTTTACTCGCGAGGAGTTCACAAAAACTCTTCAGGCTTGCCATAACATCATTAGAAACAACGATAAACTATCTCCAGAAGCAGCGTTTGATGAAATCAGCAAACTTCTATTTATGAAGATTCGGTATGAACGTCAGCAAAAAGGGGCAAAAGTATTTACAAAAGAAGAATATATTGCACAGGCAGATAATTATGAAAAAAATGTAAGACCAGGATTAAAAGCCGCTGGTATGGACTTGCCTTATATGCAAAACCTATTTAACACAACGAAAATCGAATTCAAGGATGACCATCTCTTTGAAGAAAGCGACGAGATTAAAATCAGAGAAAACAGTTTTATTCAAATATTGGAAAAATTACAAAATTTTAATCTTTCTGATACGCAGGATGATGTTAAAGGCATTGCCTTCGAACAGTTCCTTGGTACAACATTCAGAGGAGAACTTGGTCAATACTTCACCCCACGTACTATAGTTGACTTTATGACAGAAATCCTTGACCCACAGGAGGGAGAGGTCATTTGTGACCCTACTTGTGGTTCTGGTGGATTTCTAATAAAGGCTTTTGAATATATGCGAGAAAAAATAGAACAAGATATTAAGGATGCAAAAGACAAACTTCGAGAATCATTAGAAGGCGATGACTTTGACTTCAAATCAGAGAAAGAGCAGTCTGAAATCAATGAGAAAATTGATGCTATGCAGACCGCTCTAAATACAGAACTCGATACAAGTGTGGAAAACAGCCGTATGTACTATCTCTCACGAAATTGTATCTACGGCACAGATGCTAACCCAAGGATGGCCAGAACATCTAAAATGAATATGATTATGCATGGTGATGGTCATGGCGGTGTTCATCACCATGATGGATTGCTTAATGTCAATGGTATTTTCGAGGAAAGATTTGATGTAATTCTGACTAATCCTCCATTCGGTCAGAATGTTGATAAGAACCAACGTATTTCTGAAGCTGATAAATTCACCGACGAAGAAATGAAGAAAAAATATAAAAAGAAATATGGTATTGCTTATGATGAGGCATTAAAACAGGTGGATGACCATATCGGAAAAACTCTATTGTCACTTTATGATCTCGGAAGTACATCAACACTGACAGAAGTTCTATTTATGGAACGATGCTTACATCTTCTAAAAAAAGGAGGACGTATGGGAATGGTTCTTCCTGAGGGAGTTCTTAATAATAAGAACTTACAGACTGTTAGAGAATATTTTGAAGGAAGGGCTAAAATTATTCTTATCTGCTCTATTCCGCAAGATGTATTTATTGCTGCGGGTGCCACAGTAAAACCCAGTCTTGTATTTATGCGTAAATTTACTGCTGACGAAGAATCAGAATACGCAAAATGTAAAGCCGATGCCCTTGCAGAAATTACTGCTTTACATCAAATTGAAATTGAAATGTTAGACAACACTATCACCAAAGCAGATACCCTTACAGATTCACTTAAGGATGACTTAAAAAAAGCTCAGGCAAGACTTAAACAAGCTAAGAAAGATAAGAAAAACACATCCAAAATCGAAGCCGAAATAGCAACAATAAAAAAAGAGCAAGCTGATAATAAGTTAAACAAGAAAGCTGCTGAAAAAGAATTAAAAGAACTTTATAAGCAGATTGAAGAAGAAACTAAACCTGTTATCAAAAAGAAATTTGATTATGATATTCCTATTGCTAAGATTGATGATGCAGGTATTACAACAACTGGTGCAGCGTCTGAAGGAAATCAGTTGCCACAGTTATTAAGCGAATACTCTGCTTACAGAACTCAAAATAATCTTTGGACTATTATAAACAACGAAGTAACTTATGCCATGAATACTGATGGTAAATACTATAGATGCCTTAATGGTCAGGAGGTGGTGTTGAATGAACAGTAAGTCATCACTACTTTCAACAGTTCCTTTTTCTTCATTTTCTCAGTGGGATGTAAAACAGTTCTTTTTTACAAAGATACTTTCAAAATACCCCTTAGAGGAATTAGGCAAACATCTGATTCATCAAACTAAAAAAGTGCAGTTATCAGATGAACCATCCAAGGAATTTACTATATTAGGTGTATCAAACAAAATCGGTATGTTTGATGCTTCCATTGAAAAAGGCAACAAAATAAAGCAGAAATATCATATCGTAAAAGACAACTGGTTAGCGTATAACCCCTATCGAATCAACGTAGGTTCAATAGGCATAAAAACGCCTAATTTGAAAGGTAGGTACATAAGTCCAGCATATGTGGTCTTCAGCTGTAAAGATACTATTCTTCCTGAATATTTATGGCTAATGATGAAAAGTGCTTTTTTCAATAAACTTATTAAAGATTCAACTACAGGTTCAGTGAGGCAAACATTACATTTTGAAAAACTTGCATCTATAAAAGCACCTATACCTTCTGTGACCGTGCAACAACAGATTCTCGACGCATATCATGCTAAACTTAATGAAGCAGATGAAAATATCAGGAAGGGTAATAATTATAGCAATGGATTGTTATTAAGTGTTCAAGCTGATGTTTCAGATTTAAAAAACAAAACAACTAAAAATACTGCTAGTTCGTCAATCTTGCAAATTATCCCTTTCACATCTACTATAAGGTGGGAAGTTGACTATATACAAAAGAAAGGACGATTAGAGACCATATACAATAGTTTTAAGTATCAGGAATATTGTATTAACGATTTGCAAAAGGAATCACTATTTGGACTTTCAGTGAAGGCTTCTTTAGATAAGAAAAATGGTATGATTCCTGTATTAAGGATGTCGAATGTGATTAATGGAGAACTCGATTTTTCAACATTAAAATATTTGCCTGCAGATTGTGCATCAACTGAAAAAGAGCCTCAAAAGTGGATTTTACGTAAAGGAGATTTCTTAATAACGAGAACTAATGGTAGCAAAGATTTGATAGGCAAAGCCGCTATTTTTAACAGTGACGAAACATATACGTATGCATCTTATCTCATCAGATATCGTTTTGACACAACTATTGTGTTACCTGAGTATGTAAATATTTTATTTATGACACCTCTTGTTCGAGAACAAATTGCAGTTATGCGAAGACAAGGAGGAGGACAATATAACTTGAATAGTGACGAAATTGGAGCTATCCGCCTTCCAGTTCCCTCTATACCAATTCAGAAACAAATAATAAAGAAATTCTTTGATGCAAAAGATGAAGCCCAAATATATTATGATGCAGCCACTAAATGTCAAATCGAGGCAGCCGTAAATTTCGAAAAAGAAATATTCTCTTAAACTAAAAAAGCCACAATCCCGGTAGTCTCCCTACCAACAATTGTGGCTTTTTATGTTCAAAGTTTTGTATGTGTGCCATCGCTTAGTAGTCCATTACTACTAAGGATTTCTCCCAACACCTTTGCCTTTATCCCGATTCCCCCATAAGCCTTAGTAGTCGAAACCGTAGTAATTCCAAGGTTTCCCGCCATATTCTGCCCTGTGTTGCCCCAGTCTGCAAAGGTTTGCATTGTCATAAAACTGGAGTGCTTGGTTCTATGTCAAGATTTAGTACAAGTTAAAATGAGAAATTTTTCCCCATTTTAACCCGCCAGAAGCTCAGCCTCAGTGTGTGTTCTTTCATATACTCGTTCGAATTCATTTGGTGACATATAGTTACAATGGCTATGAATTCGTTTCGTATTGTAGAAAGCTTCCAGATATTCGAAAATCAAACGGTATGCCTGCTTGTAATCGTGAATTTTAAAGCGGTTGAGCCATTCACGTTTGATAATTGAATGGAAGGATTCAATGCATGCATTATCCCACGGAAACGCTTTCTTTGAGTAACTACGCTGCATATTTTCTGTTGCTTTTTTATATTCCGTTGCAACATACTGACTGCCACGATCTGAGTGAATGATTAATGGCTGGTCGATATTTCGGCGAGCTTTGGCTTTGTTTATTGTATCAATCACGCAGGATACTTCCAATGTTTCTGAAAATGTCCAGGCTATGATTTTTCTGGAAAATAAATCCATAATACTGGTCAGATAGACA
>OGFG01000195.1_pt1 | contig 73583 bp, 59 predicted proteins | sample 1570761 | NCBI WGS metagenome assembly OGFG01 (sample SAMEA2581938, study PRJEB24529) | metagenome | biome: Human gut stool | place: China | collected 2011
AGCCTAATCGTGCAAGCACGAACGGCTTTTTGACCTTTTGACCCTGATATCATATTAATCCGTGAAAGGGAGGTCCTAATATTATGAAAAAATTACCCGGTATAATAACATGTATTGTGATAGCTGCAATGTTTGCCGCAATCGGTATAGCCTCTTATCTTGGCAGTAAAATCTATTATAATGATGAAGGCTATATCGGTAATACATCCGGAAATCTTATGAATAAAGGGTTATTCGCTGAGCATAACGGCAGGATATATTTTGCCAACCCATATGACAGAAATCAGCTCTATTCCATGAACAGTGACTGTACCAACATCAAGAAGCTGTCTGATGATTCCGTATCCTATATCAATGTGACAGACAATTATATTTTCTATGTACGCAACAATTTTGACCCGGACAACGCAGGAATGTTATTTCGCGGACAGCTCTACGGTGTTATCCGTTCTAAGCTCAATGGAAAAAACGGCAAAGCGCTCACTACCGATGTAATCTCATCGATGATTCTTCTAGGCAACCGCGTGTACTACGAAAGCTACGATGACGGAAAAATCCAGACGATGTACACAACGATAGACAAAAAAGAAACAGCCACAATAAAGGGCACGCAGATTCCGCTCTATAACATCATCGACAACAAGACTTACTATTCAGGCACTGACACAGACCACAACATATACTCATTTGATTTGTCAAGCGGTCTTGCAGATACACTTCTTGAAGGCAATACATATCTCGCATCGATGAACGATGATATATTATACTACCTTGACATGTCAGACAATTATGTGCTCACTGCATATGACACATTGACAGGTACGACTAAGATTCTTTACGATGGCAGATGTGTCAACTACAATATCTACGATGATGTGATTTTTTTCCAGACCGAGGACGGTGACAATGCCCTGCACCGCATGAACCTTGATGGAAGCAATGACACTATTATCATGACAGGGAACTCTGATTCAATCAGCTGTACATCGCAGTATACTTTCTTTACACTTTTTGGTCAGAACACATTATACCGTGTACCTACACACGGTGGAACAGATGTAGAACTGTTCACATATACACCAAAAAAATAATTCATCCGGTTATACAAAAAGCAGCGATGCATAATGGTATATAACACACTATTATGCATCACTGCTTTTATAATATCGTGAGCATAGCTCACTCAATAATTTCGCTGTTCGCCAATCATGCCAGCATATTGACTCGCTTGCGCTCATTATATCGTGAGCATAACTCACTCAATAATTCATCGCTCGTTAATCATGCAAGCATGTTAACTCGCTTGCATTCATTATATCATGTGCAAAAGCAGCACATGATTAACATTCACCGTTCGCCAATAGTGAGCAAGCTCCCTATGGCTCTCTTGCGCTCATTATATTTTATTTTTCCCGATTAAGCTCTTCCATCCGCACCTGTGCATCATCAAGAGACTTATAGCCATACTGAAGCACTGTATTTTCCATAATCATCTCGTTTAAGTTCCTGCCGCTCTGATACAGCTCTATCACATACCTGCAATACAATATAAAAGTATCCTTTGAGTATGTGGAAAGTTCTCCTCTTAAGTAAGTCTCAGCCGATGTATCATAAGGCGTATCCTCAGCTGTGTGGATATATCGAATCTGTCCTGCAAGTGCCGGATATTTCTTTACAAATTCTTCAAGCCATCCAACCTGAATTGCGATAATCTGCTCTGCTATCGTCCTTCTCTCGTCATCAATCACAGGAAGCTTGTCCTTAAATTTTTCATATTCCGCATAAGCTGTGCTTTCCATCATTCTCGCATATTTTTCTGTCACAAGATTCCTGCCTGTCTGCCGGGCATCCATTAAATCAGCCAGATAGCTGCGGACAAGCTCATCATTCCATGCCAAAAACTGACTTCTTCTCATCAATGTAAAAGTATTGTAGTTATTCTGGCAGTCAGCTCTTCCGCCTTCATTATCTGTAGCTTGAAACATCTCCCACTCGATGTCTACTAGCTTCTCTATCATACTGCCTGTATCGCTGTTATCTTCATGCGTTTTCATTGAGTTTTTCACGCTCTCATATCCATGCATGATGGCATAACCCTGACTTTCCATATAGCTGTCTTGGCTTCCGGAAAGACTTTGCACATTAAGGAGCTTCACAAGCAATGCACAAATACCTTCAATATGCTCCGACACTTTATCATAATCGTGATAATCAAGCTGCACAAGCATTCTAAGCTGTTCGCATATTCTTTCCAAAAGAGGCTCCTGCCTGCGTTCTGCCATCTCCAAAAGAGCTCTGTAAGACCATTTATAATAAGGCATGTATTCTCTGTATACAAGAAAACACAGCTGTATTGTCTGCTCGATAAAGCCTGCATAGGCAAGTGCCGCCGCTGCATAGTTCTCACGCCTTATACATCTTCCATAATTGTATTGACCATATTGCGCTATCTTTACTGCTGTCTCTGCCATCTTTGGATACCAAAGTTCATCAGGATAGTACTCCGTAAGCTGCTGCCGTGCCTTTGTGAATACGCCTTCATCATCCTTAAAAAGCTCACCGTTTACAGCGGCAGCTGCACCTTCCTGTGAAATTTTATCCCATGCTATGATATCATCTCTTGCCGGAACAGCCGCAAAGCCAATATGCTCTGTCAAAAAATCGCTGATTTTTAAGACTCCGACACGCCCGTGTCCGTTTTTAGTCTCAACTCTTGAAGCCACGCCTAAAAAGCTCTTCGGGAGCTTATCATATTCTTCTGCAAGCTGCTTTCCAAAAAGCTCGTAATCCTCATCAGTAAGCCACATACACACTGCCGGCCCAAAATCATGGTCCTTAGACAATTCATCATCAAAGCCAAAGCATTCAGAGCCACATCCTGCAAGTCCTACTGCTATCCTGTGCTCATATTCAGAAAACTGTGTATGTATCATTTCCCTTACATAAGTCTCATAATATTCCTTTGAAAGCTCAAGCCCCTTTAAGACAGCTCCATCGCAGCAGACTGTCGCAAGCTTGTTTCTTAGCTCGTTGATTCTTTTAGCATACTCTCTGTCTTTTATATCAAGCTTATTGTAAACAGCCTTGTCAATACGCTCATCGCCCGGTGCAGCTTTCAGGCTGTTTTCACCGATAAGACCTTCGTATGCCGCTATGCAGTTCTCACATGTCGCCCTGTAAGCAGTGTTGCTGTAACCATAACTTCTTGCAATCTCTGTCAGAGCTTCCTCGTAGGACTCCACCGCCTTTTCATATTCACACTTTTTCAAATGAAGGTCTCCGTAAGCCGAGAGTGCCGCACCATAATGTGCATCCTTATACTTTCTGCCCTTATCTCTCTCAAAAATCCTAAGAGCCTTTAATATATACTCCTCTGCATCGTAATACTCTTCCTGCCTGATATGCAAAAGTGACAGATTAACATAGGTTGTAGCTTCCTCAACTTCACAATCCGGCAGCTCCCTGATAATGTCCAATGCCTTTAAAAGCTCATCTTTTGCTCGCTTGTCATCACCTGTCTCGGAATAGAACAGGCTTATATTGTTATATAGCGAAGCATATCGATAAGCGTCCTGACACCCGGATTTTTTAAGCTCATCTGCGGCTATGCCGTACAGAGTCCCTGCCTTCTCATAATCGCCTGCCGCCCTGTATGCCGTGGCGGCATTTAACACAATAGTCGCATAATCCTGCGTACCGCAAAGACCAGCCCCCTGCGCTATCACCATAGCTTTATCCGCAAACATTTCAGATTTATCATGCTTTCCCGTGACTCGGTACAATCCTACAAGCTCACTCATAACCGTCAAAAGTGCCTGTGTGTCATCCCTCTTAACAGCCTGCTCTACATTATCAATCAGAAACTGTTCTGCCTCATCCATTCTTTTGTCCGATAAAAGCCCGTCAAGCTTCTGAAAAAACATATTATAATCCATATACTGCCTCCATACTATTTATATCATAAATAACCGTACAAGCCGGTATATCTGACGCTATACCATTTCCGTTGTCATATAGAGCGCAGTACATACACATACGCTCTACACTGCGGTCTGAAGCTTTACCATCTTAGCATATATTCCGTTTTTATTTATAAGCTCCGATGGCTTTCCTGTCTCAGCTACATGACCGTCATATATCACGACAATCTTATCCGCACCTGACACTGTACGCATACGATGTGCGATAATTATAACCGTCTTGTTCTTTATAAGTCTTGATATTGCCTCCTGAATGAATGTCTCATTTTCTGCATCGAGTGATGCTAAAACCATTCTGCGTGCTGACATACATCTCCATAAGATGCTCTGTACACTCAACTGTGTATAGCATGTTTTTGCATCTGAATTTTATTCTTCAAATATATTAAGGAGCTTATGCAGTATTTCGTATAATTCCTTAGCCTCCTGCGCATCAAGCTTCACACAGCCTGCCATCTTATATGGGATTTCCACTGCCTTTTCCTTAAGTGCTTCCCCTTCCTGTGTGATAGAAACTATAAGCATGCGTTCATCCTTGTCATCTCGCTGCCTGCTTATAAGTCCTTTCTGTTCAAGTCTCTTAAGCACAGGTGTCAATGTGCCTGAATCTAAATAGAGCCTGCCGCCTAAATCCTTTACATTAATCTCCTTTTCTTCCCACAGCACCATCATTGCAATATACTGCGTATAAGTCAGGTCAATCTCATCAAGAAAAGGCTTATACCGTCTTACAATCTCCTTTGCACACGCATACAAGGGAAAGCATAATTGGTTGTCAAGCTTTAAAGCTTCATATTTTTCATTATCACTCATATCTGTTATACAGCTTCCGGTTCAAGAAGTCCGTCATAAGCTTGTCTTACCGCTATTGCGAGCTGACCTGAGCATGAAGTCTGCCGCCTGCCGCACTTGATATCTCCAAGCTTACTTTCTATATCTTCAACTGTCCAGCCGTCAAGAATCCTTTCCATGGATTGCAGATTTCCATCACATCCACCCATATATTTTATATTGGTCACAATATTTCCTGTCAAATCAAATGAAATAATCTGTGAACATGTATTTTCCGTCAGATAATTATATATCATAAAATCCACTCCTACAACAATTCTTTTATTCTCTCTTCCACAAGTGCCATATCAGCCGTTGGCTCAAAGCGTTCCACAACATTTCCATCCCTGTCAATCAAAAACTTGGTAAAATTCCACTTGATATCAGAGCTTGTCATAAAATCGGGCTGCAATCTTCCCAATCTGCTCTGAAGCATCATTGCAAGTGGGTTCTCCTTATCAAAACCTGCAAAGCCTTTCTGCTCCTTCAAAAACTTATAGAGCGGATGTTCATTCTCACCATTGACTTCTATCTTGGCATAATGCTTGAAGGTAATGCCAAACTTCGCATCACAGAATGACACAATCTCCTCATTGGTTCCGGGTGCCTGATTTCCGAACTGATTGCACGGAAAATCAAGTATCTCAAGCCCTGCTGACTGATATTTCTCATATATATCCTGCAAATCATCATACTGTGGTGTAAAACCACACTGCGTTGCCGTGTTCACAACAAGCACCAAATTACCGCAGTACTCCTCCATCTTATGTGTAATTCCCATTACATCCTCTGCTTCAAAATCATAAAATCTGCTCATCCTTCAATTACCTCCTGTACTTTTTCTCTCACAATCTTCATGCCCTGTGTAGGTTTAAAACGCTCAATCATATTTCCGTTTCTGTCAATCGGGAAACCGGAGCATATATTGTGTACTATTTAATTGTGCGCAATTTTTATGAATATAAAATACAACCTATTGAGCAGTTTGTCAATAGGTTGCACGCAATTTATTTTATTTTTTCACTATGCCATGTTCGTAACACTCACGGATATATCACTTAATACATGATATTTAACTCTTACTTAGTCCTACATGCAGGTATATATAAACATTCAATTAGCACATCACTGTCATTTGGCATGATTACTAATTCTCCATGCAGACATATCTGAACACACATTCATCTGTATATTCAGCATCGTCCACTGCAATATGTCCTACAGCTCTTATATTATTTTCGCCCTTTTTAAGCCTGATATTGTCAACAATGAACACTCCGTTGCCTCTGTTTTCCATGCTGCCGGCACTTATTCCATTTACAAACAGCTCAACATTGTCACAATTAGAATATACCTTCACATATGTATCCGCAATTTCTCTCTTAACATATCGTGAACTTGTGATATGTGTAAAAGCATCAGCCTTATTCCAGTTCGCCTTGTACAGATAAAAGCTGTCCTTTCGTATTTTTCTGTCCCCTGTTACAAGTCCTTTGTCATTTAATGCTATCTGACCGCCTTCATTTCTTGAATCGACAGCAAAGTCAAACAGCACCCACACAAATGTTGCCCACAGGCAGTCATGTGTATTGATATACTCAAGTGCCTGCTCATGCATAATGCTCTGATACTCCTCAGGATGCCACTGTCCCCATGCGAGCAGGCCATTCTTTTCAAGCTCAGGATATAGCTCATGCTGCTTCACATTCGAACCCCAGCCATACTCGGATATTCCCATAGGTCTGTCATCAAATGAAGCCTTTCTGTCCATAAGCTGTTTAAAGTTTCCGGCAAAATTCTTATCAGGATACCAGCCCGGATATATATTCCAAGCTGCAATATCGGATTTCCAGCCAATATTATTCGTAAAATCCGAATAGTCAGCCGTTCCCATCCGGTTCATGGCATAATCTCTGTTGATTGCCTGAGTTGTATATCTTCCCGAATTATCTTCGCTGTGTGCAAGCTCATCAAGCTCGTATACAAGCTGCTTTGCATTGATGAAGCTGCTCGCACAGTTTTCACCGTTGCCAATCTCATTTTGAAGTCCCCAGAAAATCACGGAAGGTCTGTTGTACTGCTGCCTTATAAGCTCGACAAGCTGTCTTTTTGTATTTTTTTGAAAATCAGCCGATTCGCCGAGCGCATTGACAAGCGGTATCTCCGTCCACAGAACAATACCATTCTCATCGCACAAGTCGTAAAAATAATCCGTGTGCGGATAGTGGCATAATCTGACCGCATTCGCTCCGAGTTCCTTTATTATACCGATATCTTCCTCATGCTGTACTTCTGTAACCGCATTGCCCATTCCCTTGTAAAATTGATGCCTGTTCACTCCCCTTAAGGGATGCGATTTTCCGTTGAGATAAAAGCCGGTTTCCTTATCGACATAGAAGTATCTGAAACCTGCTTTATCGCTCACTTTGTCAAGCACCTTTTGTCCATCCAGTATACTTAAACTGACTGAATACATGTAGCCGGTATCATTTGCGGCTGCGTCATGCATATTATTATCATTTACAGCATTTTCAGGCTTATTGACTATTTCAGCTCTCCTATATTCTATTCCATTCCAAAGATGCGGATTATCAACCTTTACTGTCCTCTCAAAATCCACTCTGCAGCCTGCAAATACAGTAATCTCCTCCGTAAACGGCTCCGGTGCATTATCACCGTCAACCTGTACCTTTACAGCAACATTTTTCGTCTCATCACCATCATTTACAATAGTCGTCCTGATGCTTAATGTACCAAGATTATCCGGTGCTGTCATGCTTCTGACATCCGGTGTCGTGAGAAAAAGTCCCGATGAGCCATTATTTTCAAGGTCAAAATGTATCTTATCCGCTATGACAAGATATACTCTCCTGTAGATTCCGCCGCACATGTTAAAATCAGCCGATATCGGTGCTATCGCCTCATCATGCGTATTGTCGACCTTCACTGCGAGGATATTCTGTCCCTTCACAAGAAAATCCGTTATGTCAAACCTGAAAGCCGTGTAGCCGCCCTTGTGCGTGTAATCGTCCCCGCCATTATATGGTACATGTTTTCCGTTTACATATAAATCCGTCTTCTGGTTTACACCGTTAAATTCCAGATATATCTTCTTTCCCGAAAAACTCCGGCTGTAGTCAAGAATTTTTCTGTACCAGAAAGCTGTACGAAGATAGTCATTTCCGCCATCCTCCGCATCCTCAATATTCCATGTGTGAGGAATATCTACAAGCTTCCAGGCACTGTCATCATAAGAAATGTCTGTAACTATTGACGCATCTGACGCTTCGCCGCCAAAATGCCAGCCCTCACACATATCTCTCAAATACTCACTGCTGCGTCCGCTTGACGTGTATGCAGTATTTTCATTCATAATATTTTCTCCATTCTCTATAAAATCAGATGCAATATCAATTTAATCACCCCGAATTAATTGCCTTGTTACAATTTCTGCATATCTTTTTAATTCTGATAAACAATTAAATTAATATCCCCATACCAAACATTACACATAAAAAATACCGCAAACCACCATGTCATACAATGTAATATTCTACGAGATTATGCAAATTTTATGCTGTCTGTATTTTCCCATCGTCAGCGGCCTCTGTCACAATTTTGCAGCAGCTCAATCTGCCACTAACGCTTTTTCTTGTTAATCTGCCTTCTCTTTAAAGCCACTGCTTTTCTGTTAAAGTTTCTCTCACTCTCATTTTTCAGTCCTCTGTACAGCTCATACCTCTGTACCGTCAGGCTTCCGGCCTCTATCGCTGCCTTTATGGCACAACCCGGCTCTGTATTATGCCGGCAGTCTCTGAACTTACAACGGCTCTCAGGTTCCACAATATCCGCAAATGTGTCGTCGATTCCTTCCTCTGCATCGCACATTCCAAGCTCTCTCATGCCCGGTGTATCGATTATCGTTACACCGTCAGGAAGTGTAAAAAGCTGTCTGGCAGTCGTAGTATGCCTTCCCCTCGAATCGCTCTCCCTTACGGCACCTGTTTTCATGATATCACTGCCGGAAATGGCATTTATAAGCGTTGACTTGCCGACACCTGACGAACCCATAAGCGCTATAGTCGCTCCCGCTCTACAGTATTTTGAAAGCTCACTCATTCCGGCAGGGCTTACCGCACTGACAGCATGTATCCTCACATCACCTGCTGCCTGTTTTACTTCACTTACATATTGCTCTGCATCTTCACACAAATCCGCCTTTGTGAGAACAACTACCGGAACAGCTTCCCCTGCTTTTGCAACCGCCGTATACCTCAATATTCTGTTCACATTAAAATTATCATTCAGCGAGCAGACTATAAAACAGTAATCTACATTCGCAACCATCCCCTGTTCAAGCGAATTTTTCATGCTGTGGTCACCCGGATACGGACGCTTCAGCATATTTTTTCTTCGGCACACCTTGACAATCCTGCTCTCACCCGATGTCTGGTATTCGAACTCGACATAATCGCCGACTATAGGATATTCAAGCTCGTCATAATAAAAGCTTCCCCTGCATTTTGCAGGAATCTCCCTTCCTTCAAAAAGAATTGTGAACATATTCTTCTGTACATTGCATATGCGACCTATGCATGTGCGGTTATTGCTTATACTATATAATTCATTGCCGCTGTTATCGGCTACACTATCTAATTCATTACTGTTGTCAGCTCTTATGCTATCTAATCCAGCATCGTCGTTATCCCTGATATTCTTTGCAGCATTCTTATCATTTTTAATGTTCTTACTGTTATAGCTATTATTCTTTGACATTTCTTAGTCCTCTCTTATAAAAATTAATTCTGTCAGGTACATGATTAATCTTTACGGACTACCTCGGTACACTCTCATGTACCTATCAAATATATTGTTCAACATATATTAGTTAAAAAACGCAAAGCAAGTTAAAAATATGGCATTCCATACAAAATGGCAAAAAAAGACCGCAGCAAAAATGCCACGGTCTATCAGCCTAAAACTATAATCATCCAGAATAACATTCACAAAATTGCCGCTTGAATGCCTAGCTTCTGCTAATATAAATTTACAATCCGCCCCTGCTCCATGTTCATAAGCAGCGATGATTGCACTAATCAAATTTCATCACAAATCAAAACCGAGGTAATCACACAATATTCACTTACAATCTCCAACTCTACATATCTCATAATGAATTACCTCGCTTTCTTAAAATCATTCTTTAGGTATTACCTAAACTGTTTTCCGGTTACATGGTGATTATATTGCTGTAATACTTGTCTTGTCAAGAAGTATTTATCACACTTTCTGCCATATCAACAAAAGAAAAACCTACACCTTCACTACTATTTTCAATACTCCGTCCTCATATTCCGCCAGGATGCTCCCGCCAAGCTGCTCAACGAGACTTCTCGCAATCGATAATCCAAGCCCCGTTGACCCCCTCGCCTCCTGTACCGTATAAAATCGGTCAAAAAGCTTCTCAACGTGCAGCTTGTCAAGACTACCGGCATGATTTTTGAATATAATCTGTCCATCGTCACGCAGCTCGACAGAGAAATCTCCATCGCTGTATTTTAACGCATTGCCAATTATATTGCCAAAGATGCGCGCCATCGCCATGCGGTTTGACTGCCTTATCACACTGCTTTGCGTTATGGAAAGCTCAGGGACAATCTCCGCCTCATTCATCGCTCCGTAAAAGCCCAATATACTCTCCTCAAGAACCTCCCGCAAATCTATCGGCTCCAGCGTCAGCTTATCCTGCGCAAGTATGACCGTATATTGAAAAAGCTCCTGCGTAAGCTCTTTTAACACCTGCGCTCTGTTCTCTATAACATCAAGGGATTTTTTCACACTTTCGCTCTTTTTCTCCTGCTCAAGGAGTTCAAGATAACCCAATATAGCTGTGAGCGGTGTACGTAGGTCGTGCGATATGTTCGTCACAGCCTCCTTAAGCTCCCTGTCACCGTTCTCATATTTTATTCTGTGCGCACGAAGTCTGCGAAGCTCTGTGTTAAGCCTCGCAGCAAGCCCCTTTATGTACCTGTCACCCGATGTCACCGTTATGACCGCATTTGTATCGCCATCTAGTATAGTGTCAAGTGAGTACTCTATTTCCCTCATTGATTTACGCATCAAGGCTATTTTTACAAGCAGCAGCACGACGACTATTGCAAACGCAATGCACACAATCAAAGATACCATTGACCTCTCCCTCATTTTCGTTGATATCAGGTAATTAGAAAAGCACTGTTATGTAATTACTTGTTAAATTCATTTTTACAGTGCTTAGAAACAGCATTGGCTCAAGTATCAATATGGTGTGAATTTACTGCATTACCGCCTGATTGTTCTATCTTCACACAGCAGCGGTAAATTCACTTCAAATCCTTCCGCCTGAATGCCACCACTCCTGCTCCCGTCATCACAACAAATATCCCCACATCGCACAGAATGAACCTCACCGGTCTCTCGATATTCCACTGCAAAACCTGGTAATACTGCGTTGACGGCAGAAAGTCCTCCATAAATTCATAGATTTCCCTTTTGACACCTGTCAGGTACTTTGGATTTCTTACAGTTTTATCCTGTACAATCTCACCGGCTTCATTCAACTCATATACGTCCTGATAATACTCCTGCGTATCAAGCCTCGTAACTATAAGCATTGCAAAAAACCACAGCACAATCGCCATCGCTAACAGCGTAACCGAAGCTGCTGCCTTATTATTTATCAGCATTGCGAAAAATAATAGCAATGCAGTGAGGGCGGCAGACGTAATAATCATAAATCCCAGATTTACAAAAAAATACTCCGGTTTGATTGTAGTGTTTTTGTACAAAATTAAGCCAAACACCAATACAGTTACAATATATGTAAAATTAAATATCAACATCGCCGCATAACAGGTTATATAATTTGCAAGATAGATTGAGCCTCTCTTGTGTCCGACCATAATCTTATTTCTTATGGTGCCATCTGAATAGTCAGTCCCCACGAAAATACCGATAAACACGGCTACAACAAACATCATAAAAAAGCAGCCTACAAATATTAAATCATCAACATTATCTATCATATATCCATACTCTTCATAAGTACTTGCATTAACCTTTAAGTCTATATATCTCGCCATCACCATCACAACGGCAAAGCCAACCGAAAAAATCATTCCAAGCTTAAAAATAAGGCTTTTAAACAATCTTGAAAAATCTGCCCGAAGAAGTCTACTCATTTCTGCCACCTCCTATCAGCTTTATAAAGTGGCTTTCAAGAGACTCCTCCAGCTCAGAAGCTGAGATAAGCTCACAGTTTTCTCTGTCAAGAGCTGCCGCCAGCTTGGTTATGCTTATTTTGTCATAAATGTCCGCCGTCATGTCATCGTTCACAACATATTTAAGCCCAAGCTTATCCATGACACGCGAAAAAGCTCGGATATCCGACACTGTGACCTTTATGCATCTGCGGCATTTGTCATTTAGCTCCTTTGCACTTATCTCCTCAACAATCCTGCCTCCGTCAATAAAACCATAATGTGTCGCAAGCTTTGACAGCTCATCCAGAATATGGCTTGATATGAGCACAGTTATCTTTTTTTCATGGTTTAACTTCAATATGAGTTCTCTCATTCTGATTATGCCCTGTGGGTCAAGACCGTTTACAGGCTCATCGAGCACAAGAAAATCCGGGTTTCCGCACAGCGCAATGGCAATACCAAGTCGCTGCCTCATACCAAGCGAAAAATTCTTCGCCTTCTTTTTTCCTGTATCTGACAGACCAACCAGCTCCAAAAGCTCATCTATTCCGTCAAATGACGGCATGCCGAGAACCCTGTACTGCTGCATAAGATTGTCCCTCGCCGTCATATCAAGATATATCGATGGTGTCTCGACAACCGCACCCATACGCCTTCTGGCATTTCCGATGTCCCCATCGTCACTTCTGCACCCATACAGTGTATAGCTGCCAGCTGTTGGCTCCTGCAAGCCAGATATAATTCTTATCAGCGTGGTCTTTCCCGCACCGTTTCTCCCGACAAAGCCGTATATCGAGCCCTTCGGAACATGCATGTTCAGACCTCCAAGCGCTTTAAAATTTCTGTAGGATTTTGACAGACCCCCCGTTTCCAGACAATATTCCATATAAACCTCTTTTCCGAGCAATTTACCACACAGTAGAACGTCATCAGGGCAATTTGCTTTCACCTGATACATCTTTTTGCGGTTCACCATCTCTAAATTTTTCATACACTGACTATACGAAATAAATGTCAAGAAACCGGTCAAGAAAATAGTAAAGATTTCGTAAAGATTTCCTCTTATTTTAATATAAACCCAATCCCCCACACAGACTCAATACACTCTTCCCCACATGCGTCCTTAAGCTTCCTTCTAAGATTACTTATATGCTGCTTCAATGATGCCTCTGTACAGTCGGGAGTATCCTCACTTATCCTGTCGAGTATCACGGATTTTGCCACCGCCTGCCCTGAATTTATCATAAGAAGCTTCAATATTGCGTACTCCGTCCTTGTAAGATGAACGTGTTTTCCACCTGCTGTCACTTCATGTGATGTGGAATTTATCGTAAGCACACCGCAGGTAAGTAAATCCTTCTCATTTTTTGCCCCGACAGTCCTGCCCGCTCTTCCGGCAAGCCTTAGTTGAACCTCAACTCTCGCAAGAAGCTCTCTCAGCTCAAATGGCTTGGTTATATAGTCCGCAGCTCCCTCGGTGAGCATAGCAACCTTGTCATCTATACCAACCTTTGCGCTCACGACAATTACAGGAATGCCCTTTATTCTCTTTATAAGCTCCTCACCGTTAAGTCCCGGAAGCATCAAATCCAGTAAAATCACGTCCGGCTTCATATTTTCAAGCACCAATAGCGCCTCCGTCCCCGAGTACGCCCTTACCGTCTCATAGCCCTGCTTTACCAGCGCTGATGCGACCATATCCCCGATATACACATCGTCATCGACAATGAGTATCTTTACGTCTGTGTTCATTTTTATACCCCTACATATTACAAGCATTACTTGCAGTCCTGCCAACAAAAAATAGTTTTAAAGTTTCACTTTTTAACTTTACTCCTGCCGGTTTTCTTAAGCCATTCACACATTTTAAGTCAACAAAATGTGATATAGCATCACATTTTTACTATTTAAAATGTGATATTCTTCCACCTTTCCGGTGCAATGTACTCACTTGTCACAATGCACTCCGGGTCGGGGGCAAGCACATGTCTTACAACCTCAAAAATTCTCCTCGCATCGCAAAGCAGACAGTCGGCATCACCGAATTTCACCTTTTTTGCTGCACCACAGTCTGAAAATGCCTGATTAAGCTTCACGAAATCCTCTGATATATGCGGCTGTGACGCATTGTAATGCTTCCTGACATACACTTTCCTGCGCTCACCGTCAGACATGACTATTATAAGCTCCATCGGCTTGTCCGACAGTCTGTTAGGGATATTTAACACTTCCTCAACACTGTGGATATATGTATTGCGCTCATGTCCTACACCGACAAGAAGTATCTTCCCGCCGCAGTCCTTCAGTCTGTCATAACAGCCGCCCGGTGTACAAGGTGTATTGCAAAACTCCTCACCCTTAAGATACTCCGCTGCGTTTTGACCAAGTCCTGCCATGCTGTGTGTAGGGTGAAGTGAGCGCACCACGCCCTCTCTTTTCATAAACATATTGGTGAGAAGTCCAACACATGAAGGAGTACTTTCAGGGTCATATATCGGATTTTCATTGTTTACGTTTTTCCATGTATGTGTCGGCAGCAGCAAAAGACCTTCCACAAAAAATTCGCTCCACACATCAAGCACCGTGTCCGCACCGCCATCTACCTGACCTATCGCTTTCATCGATGAATGTATCAGTACAGTCTCATTGCCATGTAAACCCATCTGCCTTAACTGCTTCGTAAGTTCATTTTTGTTATACATTTTATCCCCCTTCATACAGCAAGCATTTCTTGCTGTACTTCCACCAATAAATAGCTTGAAATTAAAACTTATACCCCATTTCCGAGCACCTTATCTAGAATACTCAAAATGCTGGTAGTCCTTGTTCGTCTCCCAGTCGCCGCCCCAATCAAAGCCATGCTCCGTAAATAATTTGTAGCACAAATCGTCATGGTCTATTTTATACAGGAAATCCACATCTCTGTCTGCATAACTTATAGCATCCTCAGGGCTCACCTTAATGCCGTTTCCTGTCTCTTTAACCTGTGGGTTATAAAATGGATTTACATCTACTGCCAGTCCCATGCCATGCTTTGAAACAGTGTCCGTTCCTGCTATCGTTCTGAAATTGAACGCTGATGTATTATTATCGCTCATCGAAAGTTCATCATCTCCATCATACTCGTCTATAAGAGCTATCTTTTCAATAGGATATTCCGCCTCATAGAGCTGCCTGAATATATCAAGCACATCATCAGCAATCAGCTTATTCACGATTAATTCGCCATCACATGTTCTTCCTGCAAAATCCACATACAGCACATGAACATATCTCAAATCGTTTTTCTCCACATGGCAGCCCTCTGTATAGCTCTTTCCCTGCATATTTTTCCATACACTGCTTGGAATATCGGACACATAGAAATCGCTGTCATACTTATTATCAATATTTCCGGCACCACCCTCTGTGCTGTCCGTAGGCCCATCAAATGTACCGTTTGACACATTCTGATAAGTTGGAGCAGTGCTCTCATATACTCCTGTGGCATTCCCCGAATCTATTGTTCCACCCGCTGGTGTATCTGCCTTGCTTCCAAAATACAGCATCGCTCCCAGCATACCAAGCGGCACAAGCGAAACTGCCATAACCCCAAGCAATATTTTTGTTATTTTACTCATTATTTTCTCCGATTAATTTCATGTCGAAACATATATATCCGCCGATAAACATCAATGCTCATCAACCACCTGAAAAATAAAAAACTTTAAATAGTACGACTCGTTCGCAGCCCACAGTATCGGATGATCCGGTCCCTGTGTACGGAACTCAACCTGTCTTAAACGCTTATGCACGCTCTGTGCAGCCTCCTTGATTGTCTTTGTGAAGAGCTCCTGCGTCATAAAGTGCGAGCATGAACAGGTTGCAAGATATCCACCGTCTTTTACCAGCTTAAGTCCCTTCATATTAATTTCTCTGTAGCCCTTTATCGCATTCTTTGTCGCTTCACGCGATTTTGTAAATGCAGGAGGGTCAAGTATCACAACATCATACTTCTCACCTTCCGATGCAAGGCGTGGAAGCTCATCAAGTACGTTCGCACACTTAAAATGCACAGTCTTGTCCAGTCCGTTAAGCTTCGCATTGGCTCTTGCCTGCTCTATCGCATACTCGGATATATCAAGTCCTGTCACATCTGCTGCTCCCGCAATTCCTGCATTTAACGCAAAGGTTCCCATATGTGTAAAGCAGTCAAGCACCCTCTTACCTTTACAGATTCTCTGTATTGCAAGCCTGTTGTATTTCTGGTCTAAAAAGAAGCCTGTCTTCTGTCCATTTACAACATCAACCATATAATGCACACTGTTCTCAACAATCTCGACATTGGTATCAAACTTGTCACCGATAAAACCTTTTACTGTCTTAAGTCCTTCCTTCTCGCGTTCTCTCGCATCACTTCTCTCATAGACACCTCGTATAACTATGCCATCTGCCTTCAGTATTTCCTTAAGGTCACTTACAATCTTCTCCTTGAAGCGCTCTATTCCAAGCGTCAGAGCCTGAACAACAAGAACATCCTCATACTTATCAACAACAATTCCCGGAAGGAAATCGGCCTCTCCGAATATAATTCGACATGATGATGTATCCACAGTGTCCTTTCTGTAATCCCATGCAGCCTTAACTCTGTTATATATAAATTCATCGTCAATAAACTGATTGGCATTTCTCGTCATCATTCGTATTCTTATCTTGGAATTCTGATTGATATAGCCTCTTCCAAGCATGTATCCGTTAAAAGCATGTACTGCAACTATATCTCCGTTTTTAAATGTTCCTGCTATAGTATCTATCTCATTGTCATATATCCACAGACCACCCTGTCCAAATTCTCTTCCTTCACCCTTTTTTAATGTCACTATTGATTCCGGCATATTTTTTCTCCATTTCTTTTTTATTATTTGCTGTCAACTTTTCACATATCATTCATTATTTCCACTAAAATATATCTGGCATGTTCTCATTGGTTATTCTCTGTTCAAACACTTATTAAGCTGTTCTGCATAGTTTTTTCAATACAGTTAATAATATATCCGTCAAGACATAAAATCAAGCTTGAATAACTTTCCCTGTGAGGTAATCAAATGATTAGACAATTCATATTCTGCGGCAGCTTAGGCTGGTGTTTTGAAGTGTTCTGGACAGGAATGGGCTCGCTTTTTAAGCACGACAAGAAACTGATGGGACAGAGTTCTCTCCACATGTTTCCGATATATGGGAGTGCCATCATCATACCGCCAATTCACAGACTCATCAAAAAAGCCAATGTCTTTGTGCGCGGCACAGTCTATGCACTATGCATTTTCCTGACCGAATTTATCAGCGGCAGCTTCCTGAAAAAGCACAACGCCTGCCCATGGGACTACTCGGACGCATCACTCAACTACAAGGGTATAATAAGGCTCGACTATGCCCCTGTCTGGTTCGTTGTAGGGCTTATTTATGAGAAAATGCTGTGCGCCTCGAAAAACAGGCCTGCCTTTCCGGATGCGCTTAAGCTTCTTAAAACACCTGCCACATTAAAAACCGGGCATTAAAGGATGCCCGGTTTTGTATTTTTACTTGTTCTTCTTTTTAAAGGTTCTGTCTAAAAAGTTTCTGGCCCTTATTGGGTAATCTGACAGCACAAAAGGTCTTGTCGTTCTTCCGAATCCCATCATCGCTGCTGCTTTGTTAACGCTTGGAAATTCTCCATGCTTATTAAAATAATTAAAAAGCTTATAGATTCCGCGCTTCTTCTCAACAGGAAGATGCCACAGACACACTGAGTTGTATTTCCAGTTGTTACATATCAGGAAAAAGTCCTTGATCGTCCAATATCTGAACATATATGGCACAGCCTGTCTTACAGGGAGCGTGTGCGCTGCCATCGAAGAGATGTACTCGTCATTGAACTTATATATCTTCTTCTCAATCACAGCATCGTAAGTCTTGTTAAACACGTCCTCCCACTTGGCAATGAACTCAGTCAAGTTTTCCCTCGTTCCGCCGAGGCACTCGCCGCCAAAATGTACAATATCAACTCTCTCACCGAAATATAACGGTGTTGTGTCTATAATCTCCTGTCTGTCCTTGTGGCTGAGCCTGTGACCTATGTTATGCATCATTACACCGTATTTCATCTCTGCAAACATATCGCTCAGATCATCCACACAATATACATCCGTATCAAGTGCAAGGTAATAGTCATAGTCGAGATTATGAACTGCATAATCAAGGCAGCATATTCTGTAGTTAACTAATGCCCACTTAAACTCCTTCGGATGTACATATTTATCGAACGGGAGCTCAATAATCTTAAGTCCGTTCTCTTCATAAAGTCTACGGTATTTTTCGTCCACGTTAAAATTGACAAACAAAGCTGCATCAAGGTCAGGTGTATTGCTGATGCAGGATTTGAGACATACAAATGCATTTTTAAGATAACACTCCATGACGCTCATATCACACTTTGCCGCAATCTGTGTGGATGTACTATATTCCGAATTATACGCAAGCACGTTGACTACCAACTTTCGCACTCTGCTTACCTCCAAAAACAAACATTAACTTAATCAAATCATTAATTAGTATAAAGGATACTTATCTGTAAGTCCCTTTACAAGTTTTACAGCTTCCTCCCTGTTAGCTTCAGGGTCTGCTACCGCAAGTGCTATGGCTTCAGCAACCGTATCCATATCTTCCGTTCTGAAACCTCTTGTCGTAACTGCCGGTGTACCGAGTCTTATACCACTTGTGACAAAAGGTGACGCAGGATCATTAGGGATAGCATTCTTGTTACATGTAATATTCACCGAATCAAGAAGCTTCTCTGTGGCTTTTCCTGTAACGCCTTTGCTTATGAGATTTACAAGCATAAGATGATTATCAGTACCACCCGATACAAGGTCAAAGCCTCTATCCATAAGTCCCTTTGCAAGAGCCTGTGCATTGTCCACTATGTTCTGTGCATAAACCTTAAAGCTTGGGTCAAGTGCTTCCTTGAAGCATACGGCCTTAGCTGCAATCACATGCATCAACGGACCACCCTGAATTCCAGGGAAAATTGCCTTATTGAAATTGAACTTGTCGGCTGCTTCCTGATTGCACAAAATCATACCACCTCTAGGTCCCCTGAGTGTCTTATGGGTTGTTGTTGTAACTACATCTGCATAAGGTATCGGGCTCATATGAAGTCCTGCAGCAACAAGACCGGCAATATGTGCCATATCTACCATGAGAACTGCTCCTACCTCATCTGCAATCTCACGGAATTTCTTAAAATCTATAGCTCTTGCGTATGCACTGGCACCTGCTACAATAAGCTTCGGACGGCACTCCTTGGCAATAGCTAATACATTATCATAATCTATGTATCCATCTGAATTTACACCGTAAGGAACAATGTTAAAGTACTTTCCTGACATATTGACAGGACTCCCGTGTGTGAGGTGCCCTCCATCTGCAAGGCTCATTCCCATAACCGTGTCACCCGGCTTAACAATGGCAAAAAACACTGCCATATTAGCCTGTGCTCCAGAATGCGGCTGTACGTTGACATAATCACATCCAAAAAGCTTCTTCGCTCTCTCTATGGCAAGATTCTCCACCACATCCACATACTGACATCCGCCATAATATCTCTTTCCCGGATATCCTTCCGCATACTTATTAGTCAAAGGACTCCCCATAGCCGCCATGACTGCCTTGCTGACAAAATTCTCAGAAGCGATAAGTTCAATATGGTCTCTCTGTCTTCCAAGCTCATCCGAAATCGCTGCTGCAATCTCAGGATCAAATTCTTTAACTTCTTCAAATGAATACATAATTCCTGCCTCCGTTAAATTGTAAATTTATTTATTGCCTCAACAAGATCCTCAGAATGGTTAATTAACTCTTCAGACTCATTATTAAGCTTCTTTACCGCCTCAAGCTGTTTTGTAGCAGCTTCGTTAACCGCAGTGACTGATGAAGCTGTCTCCTCAGAAACTGCGGAGATACTCTCTATCGCTGAGAGTGTATCTCTCTTAGCAATATCCATATCATCAATTCCGCTTGAAATCTCTGATAAGTTATCAGCAAGACCGGATACATGCTTATCGATATCTTTGAATACATCTATTGTATTTTTAAGTGCGTCCTCCTGTGAATTTACAATTACTTCCGCCTGCTTAGCAACCTCGACCGTATCGACTGTCTGCTTCTGAATTTTTCCTACTATTCCTTTTATCTCATTTACTGAATTAAGTGACTGTTCAGCGAGCTTTCTTATAGAATCGGCAACCACTGCAAAACCTCTTCCCGCATCACCTGCTCTTGCAGCCTCAATGGAAGCATTGAGTGACAGAAGGCTTGTCTCATCCGCAATGTCATTGATTGCACCGATAATTTTCGCTATTGACTGTGATGCCTCCTCAAGATCCTGAATATTAGAGATAACCTCTGCCGTAACCTTCGTTGTAGCTTTAGCTTTATCTTTGAGCTCCTGTATTGTCTCTAATCCATTCGATACAATCTGTTTTGTTGTATCGGCAACATTGGCTATCTTGCCGGCATTATCGGAAACAACACCTATCTTCTTTGATAAATCATCCATTCTTGTTAGACAGTTCTCTGCGTCCTGAGCCTGCGTCACAATTCCCTGTTCAATCTCAGCTATGGATGATGTGATCGACTTTGTCTCTTCAAGAAGTATTCCTGAATTGCCGCCTACGCTCTCTGATGACTTTCCTACAGCCTTAGATACCGTGTCAGCTTTATCAAGAAGTGCTCTGATATTTCCTATCATCTGGTTCGTGCTGTCACAGAGTATCATGAACTCATCCTTACGTCTTGTGTGGATATCTACAGTCAAATCACCTGTAGATGCTTTCTCAAGTCCATTCATAATCTTACGAATTGTAGTACCTATGCTTGTCGATAAAACAAATCCAATAATAATTACTATAAGTGCTGTTGCAGCAACAGTCACGGCAGTATAAACCGCTGTTTCATTCGCATCTGCTATTATATATGCCTCCGGCACAAGAGATACTATCATAAATCCGTCAACTTCAAGTCTGTGATAGAGCATAAGGTAACGCTCATTCTCGTACTCAATATATTCACTTCCATCACTCTCTTCAGATGCAAGTATCATATCATATAAATCTGTTCCTACAATATATGAAGTATCTAATGTATTATTCGCTGCTTCTTCATCGTTATCAGCAAGTCTTCTGTACGATATCTCTCTGCCATCAGGAGTAATAAGTGCAAGGACCGCATTCTCACCCATATTCACTGAGCTGATATTCTCTGCAATCTTATCATAATCTACATCGACAAGCAGATAACCTACCTGTCTGTATGAAGTATTATATGCCTTTCTGATTACACCGAATGCATACTTCGATGTCTCCATGTATTCATCGACTTCCGGATGATAACCTACCCATACAACATCTTCCTTATCTACTCTCTTTGCAATATCAAGCTCGCGAAAATCATTATATATTCCTTTCATACTGCTTGATAAAGCTGTTGTTACATCTTTGCCATAATTTGCTGTAAACACAATGGTTCTAAGATATGCATTTCCTATCTTTCGTGAATCAAGCTCATTCTTGAGTGTATTGTATATAGTGCTCTCTTTATATGGATCAGAAGAATATGCACCACCATAATACTCTCTTGCTGTCGTTGAAACGGCTATATCATATGACATTGTACGTATCGTCTCAAGTACAAGGTTCATATAATCTGCTGTCGTGTCAATAGTTGATTTCGAGGCAGACTCATAATTTTCAGTGAGTGCCTTCGCTGAACGCTCATATGAAAATACACCCATTCCAATCATAAGCACAACCGGCACGATAAATGAGATTGTAATCTTAAAACGGATGCCGGAAAACATTCTTATCTTCTTTACATCCTGTTTTCTTCCCTTAAGCGCCTTAACGTCCTCACCGACTTCGGCTTTCGCTTTTTTCGCTTTCTTTTTTATGCTCTTTCCTACTTCATCTGCAATGGCATCTGCTTTTACCTTTGCACCTTCATATAATTCCAAATTGTCCTTCATACTCATTAGCATCATCCTCTTTCCTGATGTAATCTTATCATTCAAATTTTACTATAGAAATTGAGATTTTGCAATTGTTTAATACTCTTTTTACATAAAATATACACAAAAAAATATGTAATTAGTACTATTTTTCAGTAGACATGCACTAATTACAGTTATTATGCACTAAGATTCTTTTCTATAGATATAATGATATCGGCATCATACAATATATTATCCTCAAAAATTGAGTTCTTCCATATCATAATCAATCGACATCTGATCCTGTCTTATCTTTTCAAGCATTCCATCCTCATGGATTACATCCATGAATGCAAGAAATACCTGCATATCATATTCCTTGACATCTTCTATCATAATAGATATTGCGCTGTCAAAATCATATGCCTCCCTGTATGGTCTTTCAGAGATAAGCGCAATGAATGCATCTGCCACTCTCATAATCCTCGCGCCAAGAGGTATTTTCTCAGCCTTGAGATTATCAGGATATCCCGAACCGTCATAGTTCTCATGGTGATATAACACTGCTTCACATATAGCATCATTATAGCTGTATTTTTTGAGAATTTCGTATCCTAATCTGGAATGTTTTCTCATATATTGAATTTCCTCTATAATCATGCCATTGGAATTTCTTCCGTACAGATATGATGAAAGCCTTAATTTGCCAATATCATGCACCATTCCCGCAACCGCAAGATTATTGCATTCCTCATTGGAGAGTCCAAGCTTTTTTGCTATAAGATATGTGAGATTGCTGACACATACTCCATGCCTTAAACCATCTATGAGGTCGATTTCCAATATCGTTTTAGCCCAGTCGTCAACCATAAAAAAATCGTCTCTTTCTATCTATCATTTCATCAATATTCTCAATATATGTTCTGACATCCTTGACATTTTCAACGCGCTCTATGCGGTTTTCATCCGGAAATACAACCTTTGTCGATGCTCCGGCACCAACTGCCATTATAGTCTGCTTCTCCTCCATTATGAGAATATTATAAATTCCTTCCTTGCCAGACTTTGAATAGCCTACATTCTCAAAATTTCCTGCCATATTCTTCTGTCTGTACAGATAATATGGCTCCATTCCCATATCTGCTGCACATTTCGCTGTCAGATTAATGATATCATCAGTGTTAATCATGTCATAATTTTTATATTTTTCCCAGAATATATTAAGCTTTGCAGCGCGCTTGATAGCTAACGAATGCACTGTAAGACTGTCCGGTGCAAGCTTAGCCACCTCAGACATTGTCTTTTCGATATGTTCCTTAGTCTCACCCGGAAGGCCTATAATCAAATCCATATTAATGTTGTCAAATCCGCATTCTCTGGCAAGTATAAATGCTTCCTTCACCTGTTCAACCGTGTGATGCCTGCCTATAAGCTTTAATGTCTCATCGTTCATAGTCTGCGGATTAATTGAAATACGGCCAACTCCATGCTTTTTCATAACCATAAGCTTATCTCTTGTTATGCTGTCAGGTCTTCCCGCCTCAATCGTATATTCCTTTAACAATGATGTATCAAAATGCTCCTCGAAAAAGCTAAGAACTCTGTCAAGCTGTTCAGGTTCAAGCGTTGTAGGTGTTCCTCCACCCATATAAAAAGTATCAAGCTTCCTGCCATGCATAAGTCTTGAAGTAAACTCCATCTCTTTTAGCATAGCATCAACATACGAGTCAACATTTTCCTTCCACACAGCAAGCGGATAAGAAGTAAATGAACAATACAGGCACGTTGTAGGGCAGAAAGGTATTCCTGCATAGAGACTATATCCTTTATTATAATCAAGCTTTTCAAGAAGCCTCTTCTCATTTGATGCAACCTTTATTGCAAGCCTGCCCTTCCTGTCGCTCACATAATACTCTCTTCTTAGATAGTCAATAATATCCTGCTCAGACTTTCCCTCTTCAAGAAGGGTATATACTATCTTCGTTGGTCTTACTCCTGTGAGAGTTCCCCATGGAAGTTCCCTGCCTGTAAGCTTCTTTAACATATCGTACATCATTCTCTTAAAGGTATTTCTTGCCTGCTTCTTTCCCTCTGCTGTCTGCTGCATCTCGTCTTCGTATTCTTCCTGACCATCCTTGGCATCCTTGTGCAGATATATTCTTATAAATCTTTCACAGTCAGCCTTGCCAAGCCTTGTCATCTCCTGTCTTATAACTCTGACCTGTACAAACAGCTCCGGCTTGTCATGGCTAGCCTCCGGGATATTAGTAACTATCTTTGCATCAGGAAAAAAAGCCTTCAACATAACTCTCGAATCATTTTCCTGCTCAGTATCATTAAATTCAAGCAAAATCATATATAATACAACCTCTGTTTTTATTTTTACACTTAAAGGAATGGATTGTGTTCCCGCTCATATCCTATGCTCGTGCTCTCTCCATGTCCCGGAAATACTTTTATATCATCGTCAAGGCTCATAAGCTCTTCCTCTATGGCTCTTTTTAACTGTCCCGCATTTCCTGTCGGGAAATCACTGCGTCCCACAGAACAGGAAAACAGTGTATCTCCCGAAAAAAGAATTCCCTCTTTTTCAAAATAATAACACACACTGCCTATTGTATGCCCCGGCACCGAAACTGTTCTTATCTCAAACCCTCCAAGGCAAAGCACAGTTCCGGGCTTAAAATACTCATCGGCATCAAAAGTCATGCCCTCTCCGGTAAAAGGCAGTGACAGATTATTAGATTCATTTGTCATAATCTGCTTTTCATCCGCACCGGCATAGACCTTTATTTTGTACCTTTTTCTTATATCATCGGCAGCGAGCATATGGTCAAAATGACCATGTGTCAGCAATACAGCCACAGGATTCAAATTATAATGTGAAATCATTGCCTCGATTCTCGCTGCGTCCGCAGCCGGGTCAATAATCAGAGCATCCTTAAGCTGTCCGTCATCTATAAAACCACCCGGTGTTCTTGCTCCTCCGTCAAATACAGCATAACAGTTGGTAGCACACATTCCGAGTACTATATTCTCAACTCTTATCATGAATTAGTCCTTTCAATATCAAGCACTCCTTCGACATTTCTCAGCTTCTCAACAAGATGTCTTAACTGTTCAAGTCCCTTTATATCAAATGACATTGATATTGTCGCCGTTCCCTGCTTGCTTGTACGGCAGTTCATGCTGGTGACATCAATCTTATTTTCTGTAAGAATCCTCGAAATATCTACAAGCATACCTGTTCTGTTATTTGCAAATATCTTAATCTCTGTGGAATAGCTCTCTCCTGTCTCCTTATAAGCCATCTCCTGCCACTCGGCATCGATTATTCTTGCCCTGTCAGCTTCTGGAAGATTAATGATATTCGTACAATCCGTCCTGTGGATTGACACACCTCTTCCTCTTGTGACAAAGCCCACAATCTCATCTCCCGGAACAGGTGAACAGCACTTAGAAAAGCGCACTGCAACATCATGTATGCCCTTTACAATAATTCCGCTCTTGGACTTTTCGATAACTGCCGGCTTGTCTTTGTTATCCGGCTGCGACTGTGCTAGTACCTGTTCGTCCGTAATCTCCTTGCGGTGCTTCTTTTCGTATTCCTCCTGAAGCTTATTTACGACCTGACCTTCCTTAAGCGCGCCATGTCCTACAGCCGCTACAACGGAATCCCAGTCACGAAAGCCGTACTTAGAAAGTACTTTCTCAACAAACTCAGGCTTATATATCTCAGCAAACTGGATATTCTTTGTCTTACAGTATGTGGCAATAAGATCCTTGCCTTTCTGGATATTGTCCTCTTTAAGCTCTGCCTTAAACCACTGATTAATCTTAGTCTTAGCCTGTGCGCTCTTTACAATATTCAGCCAGTCACGGCTTGGTCCCTTAGAGTTCTGTGATGTTATAATCTCAACTCTGTCTCCGTTCTTTAAGACATAGTCAATAGTCACAAGCTTGCCATTGACTCTTGCTCCAACCATCTTATTGCCGACTGCACTGTGAATACTGTAAGCGAAATCAACAGGCGTTGAACCTGCCGGAAGGTTCTTTACATCTCCTGACGGTGTAAAGCAGTATACATTGTCCGAAAACAGGTTCATATCGTTCTTGATAAGGCTTAAGAACTCCTTATTGTCCGATGTATCGCGCTGCCATTCAAGTATCTGTCTAAGCCATGCAAGCTTAGCTTCCTCGTTGTCACCGCTCTTAGTTCCGTCAATGTTCTCCTTATATTTCCAGTGTGCCGCAATACCATACTCCGCTGTTCTGTGCATCTCATAGGTTCTAATCTGAATCTCAAACGGCTGGCCGTTAGGTGCAATGAGCGTTGTATGAAGTGACTGGTACATATTTGGCTTAGGCATTGCGATATAATCCTTAAATCTTCCCGGAATAGGCTTGTATATCTCATGGATTACTCCGAGTGCCGCATAACAGTCCTTTACTGTCTCTACCAGTATTCTCACGGCAAACAAATCATATATCTGGTCAAGAGTCTTATCCTGATTGACCATCTTTCTGTATATGCTGAAGAAATGCTTGACACGTCCGTCTATCTCACAGTCGATACCTGCTGCCTCTACATGCTCCTTAACCTCCGCTATGATATCTCTTACGAACGCTTCTCTTGCGTCCTTGCTCAGAGCTATCTCATCAGCAAGCTGCTTATACACCTCAGGCTGGAGATACTTAAGCGACAAATCATCAAGCTCTATCTTAATCTTAGAAATACCAAGTCTCTGTGCGATAGGAGCATATATATCCATCGTCTCCCTCGCCTTCTCCTTCTGCTTCTCAGGCTTCTGATACTGTAAGGTCCTCATATTATGAAGTCTATCCGCAAGCTTTACAAGGATTACTCTGATATCCTTCGCCATCGCAAGGAACATCTTCCTTAAGTTCTCAGCCTGCAGTTCTATCTTGTCTGCAGAATAATTAAGCTGTGTAAGCTTCGTTACACCATCTACAAGAAGTGCTATCTCTTCGCCAAATTCCTTTACTATATCATCATATGTCATCGCAGTATCTTCAACAACATCGTGTAAAAGTCCTGCAACAATAGTCTCTTTATCAAGTTCTAACTGCGCTAAAATGATTGCAACACAAATAGGATGTATAATATAAGGTTCCCCCGACTTACGCATCTGACCTTCATGTGCCTTCTTTGCTACCTGATACGCCTTGTCAATCAATGACAGGTCCGTAGAAGGATGATATTTTAAAACTTCCTTTCTCAGCTCATCATAAAGCTCGTCTGGACTTGTAAAATCCGGAGGGCATGACAATGGCTCCTCATCTATTTTTCTCTTGGTTCGTAAAATAACTTCATCCGGCATGCAATCACCTCAATCTATAAGCTTATTTTTTCATTATAAAATTATTCATGTAAAAATGCAAATATTTTGTTAAGGAAATGATAATTAAAAAGAGGGCTCGATACCGCAAATGGCACCGATGCCCCCTTTTACTATGTTTCAGATAGTCCATTCAATACGATGACTATTATTATACACTTATAATATTATATCTGCCACAATGTACTTATCGCAATAAACTTACTTGCCTTCGTAGCAGATAACCGAATCCACATCATACTTAGCAAGCTTCTTGCGTCCTTCAAGGCCTGCAAGCTCCATGAGGAATACAATCTTTACTACTTCACCGCCAAGCTGCTCCACAAGCTTGGTTATAGCTTCGATTGTACCACCTGTAGCAATTAAGTCATCAATGATTACAACCTTCTGACCAGGCTTTATGGAATCTTTGTGCATCTCTATTACTGCGCTGCCATATTCAAGGTCATACTCCATTGAAACTGTCTCACATGGAAGCTTTCCCTTCTTGCGGACAGGAACGAATGCCTTCTTCATATTGTAAGCAACAGGCACACCAAAGATGAAGCCTCTTGACTCAGGTCCTACAACCACATCAAAATCAACATCCTTTAACTTGTCCATAATTCCGTTGATTGAAAGCTGAAGTCCGTCAGCCTCCTGAAGTACGCTTGTAACATCGCGGAAAATAATTCCCGGCTCAGGAAAATCAGGTATACTTCTTACATATTCTTCAAGTTTCTTCATAACTTAATATATCCTCCAAAATTCTGTTCATTGTCTAAAACTGACCGATATATCTTATCAGCACCTAACTGTATAGTCAACAATTTTAGTAACCATTAGGATTATTCTTTTGGAATCTCCATGAATCCTCACACATCTTCTTTAAGTCTCTCTCTGCCTTCCAATGAAGTTCCTTCTCTGCAAGTGATGCATCTGCATAGCAGGTAGCTATGTCTCCGGCGCGTCTTGCCTTAATGACATAAGGAATCTTGATTCCGTTGGCAGCCTCGAAAGCCTTGACGATATCAAGGACAGAGCTTCCTTTACCTGTTCCAAGGTTGTATATCTTAAGTCCCGGATTCTCCTTAATCTTCTCCATTGCCCTTACATGGCCCACTGCAAGGTCTACAACATGGATATAATCTCTCACTCCCGTTCCGTCCGGTGTGTCATAGTCATTGCCAAATACGGACAACTCTTTGAGTCTTCCGACTGCAACCTGTGTGATATATGGCATAAGATTGTTAGGGATACCATTAGGATTCTCACCGATAAGCCCGCTCTCATGCGCACCGATAGGATTAAAATAGCGGAGCAGAATTACATTCCAATCATTATCTGCTCTGTAAAGGTCGGACAATATCTGCTCAAGCATCGACTTGGTCCAGCCATAAGGGTTGGTACACTGTCCTTTAGGACATTCCTCAGTGATAGGTATAAATGCAGGATTTCCATATACTGTAGCTGATGATGAAAATACTATATTCTTTACATTATGCTTTCTCATAACATCGAGAAGCACAAGTGTACCGGAAATATTGTTGGTATAATATTCAAGAGGCTTGACAACCGACTCACCTACAGCCTTAAGCCCTGCAAAATGTATGCAGGAGTCAATCTGCTCTTTGTCAAATACTTCATTAAGTCCATCTCTATCGGCAATATCAACCTTATAGAACTTAACCTTCTTTCCGACAATCTGCTCTACTCTCTCGATTGATTTCTCACTGGCATTGACAAGATTGTCCACAACCACTACATCATAGCCGTTATTCATAAGCTCAACAACCGTATGGCTTCCGATAAAGCCCGCTCCACCCGTAACAAGAATCGACATAACTAATTCCTCCTCAACTGTTCAATATTAAAAAGTATGTTATTTTTATAACGAATTACTTTTCTGACTATCAGTATACCAATGTAATAAAATTCCTGCAATCCATTTTGGCCAAAATTTACAATACATTTGATAATCTTCTTCCGTTCTGCCATTATCAGCTATAATTTCCGTGGTTGTAGACTCCTGATGAATGCGATGATAGCACAACGGCTTTTTCTCATACAAGAACCCACCTCTAAGCCTTGAAAGCTTCTCCCATGCCTCCCAATCAACATTACTCTTCATTCCGACCGTGAAAATTTTATCAGGCATCAGTGACATGTTAAATGTGACAGAAGGACAGCATATCGGATTTCCCATAGCAAGTATCCTTCTTCTTACAAACCTTGAATGTGAAAATAACCTGCAGCTTTTTGTTCCGATTCCAAGCGGAAAAAGCATGAGCCGCTTAACTGACAAAAGCTTGTTGCTGTGACACGGCTCGCCATTTCTTAATTCCTCATAATTTGTAAAAAATATGAGAGGCTTTTTATCGTTCTCCATAGCATGCATGCATTCAACAGTATAATTCCTACGGTATACATCATCCTGATGTGCCACAGTTACATACTGCGTCTTAGCTTTGCTTATTCCAAAGTTCCAGTCCGCACTTATGCCCTTCTCTCCTTCATTTACAAACAGCTCAATATTATGCTTCCTTGCGATATCCTCTATATAGCTGTTCGGTGTCGATGTCGCCATGATAATCGTGCTTTTAACAGTCTGATTTTCCAATGATTCTATGCACTCCTCAAGAAAGCTGCTCTCTTTATAGGCACATATCACAAAGGTATGTTTATCAGAATAATCTTTTTTCATAAAAATCCCCATTCTACATATACTCTTTTGCCATGAGGCGAGTGTTTTAGTGCTTATTTATGCTTAATTTCAAGAATTCCTATGAAGAAGCTCCCGAACAACACCTGAACACCTGTGACCATGAATGTCACAGCCGGAATTGTGAGCCTCATCATCTGCTGTGGGTCAAGCTGCCCGAAATTCTTGCTGTTCCAGCCTACAAGAGCCATTATTGTGAGCACCAGACCCACAACAAAAAGCACTGCACCGATAAAAATACCCTTGTCAACCGTAAAGAATTTTTTCTTCTGCGTGTCAGGAACAGGAATAAAGCCTGTCATTCTTGCATATGTTCTCGTAAATGCATTGAATAATATAAGATTTACTCCTATCATAAGCATCGCAGACGTATACAAAAGCGTATTGATATCAAAACCGACCGCACCGATTGTTATGGTATTAGCGGCAAGAATGCACATCAAAACTGCACCAAGCGCCGTAAAAAATATGCCCGGATAGAGGAAAAGCCAGCTTGGACTATGCATAAGCAGGAATTTCAAGTGTCTCCAGCCATCATGGAAGCTTCTAAGATGCGGTGCCCTGCTTCTTCCGTCAGGTGAGAGCGTCGTAGGCACCTCTGTTATCTTAAGCTTGTACAATGTAGCTTTTACGACCATCTCACTCGCATACTCCATACCGATTGTCTGAAGTCCAAGCTTCATAATGGAATCTCTCTTGTACCCTCTGAGTCCGCAATGGAAATCCCTTATATCACTCTTATAGAAAAGCCTTCCGATAAATGAAAGCACCGGATTGCCGATGTATCTGTGAAGCGGCGGCATCGCGCCTTTTGCAATACCTCCCTTGAAGCGGTTTCCCATTACAAGGTCATAGCCTTCACGGAGCTTGCTAAGAAACGGCATAAGATTAAGGAAATCGTAACTGTCATCTGCATCTCCCATAATGACATACTCACCCTTTGCAGCTTCACATCCACCGATAAGTGCCGCTCCATAGCCTCTTTGTTCTATAGGGACAACTCTCGCTCCTGCCTTAACCGCTATCTCACGCGAACCGTCTGTGCTTCCGTTATCAGCAATAAGCACCTCACCGTTTACGTTATTTTCTCTCAAAAAGTTCTGCGCCTTTTTTATACATGTTTCCAATGTCTCTGCCTCATTAAGACAAGGCATGAGAATTGTAAGTTCATACTCATAGGACATAACAATGTCTCCAATCTGTTTCTTATTACTTAGATATCAATAAAACAGCCACTATCAATCATGTGTCGGTTTTACCATTATCTTTTTTAGTTTCTGACAACTCTTATTTGTCTGTTTTCCACATTTGCAATTATTACTTATCATCCTGTGCATACGGACCGAAATCAAGCTCATAAGGGAAATGTGTCTTTCTCTTCTCAACAGGCGGCGGTGTCATATAGTCACCGTACATCTTAGTCAGAAGCTCATCCAAATGATTAGGAAACGGCAATGTCGTATCCTCATAAGGAAGTTCCCTGAGAGGATATATGTCATCTACCGAAAAAGTGTTAGTATAAGGAAGCGGATCACAAAAATATGCAATTCTCTTTGTCTGCGCATTCTCATAGCGTCTGTTCGCCTTCTCACGCTTCATGTACAGCCATTCCTTTGATATTCCGAGCCATTTCATCACATGATGTCCGGCTATACATGCCGCTGTCACAAGCTTGGCTGTAATTCCATGCACATACAGATACGGTCTTTCAATGCTCCTTAAAATAAGAAGCTTTCCCCAGAACCATGCTGTCCACATCTGCCACCAATATGCAAGCCTGCCGTCAGCCGCATTGTCAAGTGCATACAAATCAAGAAAAATTCCCCAGTTGCAGTCCACATCCTTCATTGAGTATTCCCTGAATTTCGTACCTTTAAGCACCAGTCTTGTAGTCGCGAGCGGATAATTGATATCCGTCTCTGTATTGAGCACTTCATATTTGTCACCCATCTGCTCTGTCACAAGCTCCATAAAGCGCTCATAATCTTTTCGTGGCATGGAGATATCTATATCGTCATCCCATGGTATATATCCCTTATGGCGCAATGCACCTATTCCTGTTCCGGCATAGCCAAAATATGTCAGATTGTTCTCATCGCATATTCTCTTAAAATCCGTAAGAATCTCAATCTCAAGCTTTTGCAGATGCTTTAGCTGCTCCGGCTCATAAAATTTAGGCATAATATGCTCCCTTCATTTTTATTGTCAATGATATTCTCATTCCTCTCCAGCGCCCATTTAATTTAAAAGCTGTGCCTTCTCATACTGCTCCTCGACAAATTTTCTAGCCTCGGCAGCGTTCTCCGGCTTGGTATCTTCAAGCAGGCAATGCACGAATGGCTTATAAGTCTTGACAAAGCTCATAAGAAGCGGATAGTTTAACATTCCTCTTCCTGATATAACCGACTTGACTTCACCGTTCTCGACTACAAAATCCTTAAGATGCATACAGCATATATCATCGCCGCAAAGCTCAAATGCTGTTCGGATAATCTCATCCTGCTTCTCGTAGTTGCCTGCATAGATTACATTCACAGGGTCAAATATGAGCTGAAGGTTAGGCGAATCGATTGTATCAAGCACCTTTCTTGCACGCTCGAAATTGCATACGATATGCTTGTACACAGGCTCGATAGATATAATCACGCCCATCTTCTCTGCGTACTCTACAACAGGACGAAGCCCGTCTATGAATACATCAAGAGCCGCATCTGTGTGATTGTCAGGTGTGAATGAGTACTCTTCATTGACAGCACCTGTCTCAGTTCCAACCATTCCTGCACCTACAAGGCTTGCAAAGCGTATATGTGCCTTGTATGTATCCTGTGTTTTCTTAAGACTCTCCTTGTTAGGATTTGCAAGATTGAGATAACAGCCAAGCACTGACACATCGACATTGTTCTTGGCACAAAGCTCTCTTATATAGAAAGCAAGTCCCGGTGTCATAACTCCATTGTTGACCTTAAACTCCTTTACAGCCTTTGAAAGTGCAAGCTGTGTGCAGTGAAATCCCTGCTTATGAATATTCTCAAAAAGATTCTCAAGACAGCTATGCTCAACATCATGTCCTCTTACGCCTATTCTCATAATCATATACCTCTCTTCGACTTATCTTCTAAGGCAGAAACTGCCCTGATTTCTCTTCCCATGCAGCAATTATATCGCACCAGTAAATATACACATACATGGATATATTTGCCGACAATACACATATGTACATTCATGCATGTGTTATTGCATACGTGACATATCAGCATACAGGATATATTGTACCATCAATATATTTATATTTCAATCGGCAAATAAGGTGTTTATTCTGTCAAAGCACAGGTTTCACTGAATTTATTACAATCTGAAGCTTTCTTCTCCCATTATACTCATTGATTGAAGGATAGTAGAGTACATTCACATATGTGCCATCGGCATATGCCTTCTCAAGCACATCGTCTATCGAGAACATTATCGCATCCATTACAATCTCTGAGACAATCTGCCTTCCTGTGCTGTCCATAAACTGCGCCTGTTTTGTAAATACAAGCTTGGTAAACTGTGATTCTTTCCCGATATGTGAGAGGCTCTTTATCTTTAACATTCTGTCGGCAAATACCGGTTTTTCATTGCCTTTTCCGAACGGCTCAAGCACCGACAAATCACCAATCACCTTCTCCGATATATATTCAAGAGGCATAGGCACATCTATCCATATCTTCAGCGTCAAATCCTCCTGCGTCAAACCACAGTTTTCATTGAGCCTTCTTCTGAGCTCATCCAGTTTATCAGGCTCAATCGACATTCCTGCTGCCATCGGATGACCGCCAAACTTACTAAGGAGTTCCTTGCACTGTGACAGCTTTTCAAACATATTGTAGCCTTCTATCGAGCGCCCTGACCCCTTAAGGCAGCCCTCCCCATCGGCAAAGACTATCACAGGCTTGTTATACCGCTCTCTTATCCTGCCTGCAATTATTCCGACAATACTCTCATGGCATTCCGGAAGATATACGACAAGGACATTGTCATCCCTAAGTGTGCTGTTCTCTATCATATCAAATGCCTTATCAACACCCTGTCTTGTAAGCTCCTTTCGCTCCTCGTTGAGTGCCGACAGCTCTCCCGCAAGATGCTCCGCCTCGCCTTTTTGTGTTGCAAGAAGCATCTTTATTGCAAGAACCGCCGACTCTAATCTTCCGCTCGCATTAAGACACGGTCCAATCACAAAGCCTATATGATATGAGTTTATATGCGCTCTGTCAAGCTTGTTCAAATCTATCAACGCATTAAGTCCAAGATTGTCCGTTCTCTTTAATTTGTCAAGTCCAAGCCTTACAATAGTCCTGTTCTCTCCCTGAAGTTCAACCACATCACCCACCGTTGCAACAGCGGCAAATTCAAGGAAATCATAAATTTCATCCTCAGGTCTTTTATAAAGCTCAAAAAGAGCCTGTATAAGCTTCATCGCAATAACAGCACCGCATATTTTCTTCCATGGATATGTACAGTCTGAACGTGCCGGATCAACAACAGCATCCGCAGGCGGAAGTATTTCCTTTTTTCCTTCTTGTGTCTGTTCAAACGGTACTCCGTGATGGTCTGTTACCACCACTGTCATCCCAAGTGACTTTGCATGTTCTATCTGGTTATACGCAGCAATTCCATTGTCACAAGTTATTATAACCTGCCTTCCCTCATCATACGCTTCATCTATAAGCCTCTCATTTATGCCATATCCGTCCATTACTCTGTGAGGCACAACATAGTCCACATCAGCGTCAAGGCGTTTCAAACCGCTGTACAGAATATATATCGAATTAATTCCATCTATATCGTAGTCTCCTACTATTCTTATAGGCTTATTATTATCAACAGCATCCTTTACAATGCCGGCCGCCCTGTCCATATCCTTTAACAGCCATGGCGAATGAATACTTGACAAATCTCCGTTTAGGTATTCATCATACTGCTCTAGTGTAACTATATCGCGGTTTCTTATCACACGCGCTACAACCTGGTCTATATTATACTTCTCACCTATCGCCTTAAAATCGGCTTGTTTTGCATATACACGCCACTCTTCTTTCAAATCTTTTACCTCTTCACTTCATCATTCAATCAGCTCTCTTTTTCATTACAAAAGCAATTTCGATATTACTCATTTTTTTGCCATACGCTCTGCATTGTAATTCCTTTCATCAACTTTCCTTAAAGCTGATTGTCCGGTACGCTTGCGCGTCCTTTTATCGGCAATGTACATATTAACATAACGCATCACCTTCATCAACATATTAATCCTTCATATTTTTACGCAAAGAACCCCACCGCAATATGCGGCAGGGTTCAAAACAAAACACATTATGGAAATTGAGAAAAAGCTTATTAATTTATGCAATCTTCTTATCAACCTTTAATGTCATGCTCTTCTTGTAAGGTCTTACAAGGAGATATACTAAACCGGCAATAACAAGGAATGCAACTACTGTCCAGAATGAGAATGGTGTCTCACCTGTGAACAGACCTACTACATTGTTGATTACAAGTGATACAAGGTATGCAAGACCACACTGATAACCAACAGCAATCCAGAACCATTTTGGAGAGTTCATCTCTCTCTTGATGGCACCCATAGCTGCGAAGCAAGGTGCACACAGAAGGTTGAACGCAAGGAATGCATAACCGCTTGCAAGAGTGAATGTAGCTGCCATGTTAGCATATACAGAACCCTCACCAACACTGTAGAGGATACCCATTGTACCAACAATATTCTCCTTTGCAACAAGTCCTGTGATGGAAGCGACTGTTGCCTGCCAGTTGCCAAAGCCCTGTGGAACGAAAATCCAAGCGATTGCCTGACCAATCTTTCCAAGGATACTCATGTCAATCTCATCCTCAGAAAGCATTCTAAAGCCGTCCTCCGTGAATCCGAAGTAAGTTGTAAACCATACAATAATTGTTGAAAGAAGGATGATTGTTCCTGCCTTCTTGATGAATGACCAGCCACGCTCCCACATGCTTCTAAGTACAGTCCCGACTGTAGGCATATGGTATGCAGGAAGCTCCATAACGAAAGGAGCCGGGTCTCCTTCAAAAATCTTAGTCTTCTTTAAAATAATGCCTGAACAAATTATTGCAAATATTCCAAGGAAGTAAGCTGATGGAGCTACCCAAGGAGCACCACCGAAGATTGCACCTGCAACCATTGCGATGAACGGAAGCTTAGCTCCGCAAGGAATGAATGTTGTTGTCATAATTGTCATCTTACGGTCCCTGTCATTCTCGATTGTACGTGAAGCCATGATGCCGGGAACACCACAGCCTGAACCGATAAGCATAGGAATAAATGACTTACCTGAAAGACCGAACTTACGGAAAATTCTATCCATGATGAATGCGATACGTGCCATGTATCCACAAGACTCAAGGAATGCAAGGAATATAAAGAGTACAAGCATCTGAGGTACGAAACCGAGTACTGCACCGACACCGGCTACAATACCGTCAAGGATAAGTCCCTTTAACCAGTCTGCACAGCCGATTGCGTCAAGTCCCGACTCTAAAAGTGCCGGAATACCAGGAACCCATACACCGTAATCTGCCGGATCCGGCTCCTCATAACCTGCTGCCGCAAGAACCTGTGCTGCTTCCTTTACATCTGCGCCTGTAGCATCGAACTCTTCAACATTGAGTGTCTCCTCATCCTCGACACCGTATGTAAATGTGTATGAATCATCAAGTGAAGCAAGTGCCTCATCAACTGCTGCCCAAGCTGCTGCTGCATCATAATCATCAGCTTCGCTGTCAAGAGCATCAAGTACATCATCTGCGCCTACGCTCTCAAGATAACCGGATACAACATTCATAGCGTCAACATAAGGCTCATCGTCATCTGTAAATGCTGAAGAACCGATTGCGAACAAATGCCAGCCATCGCCGAACACACCATCGTTTGCCCAGTCTGTAGCCCAAGTTCCGACTGTTGTTACAGATACATAATATACAATGAACATAACAACCGCAAATATCGGAAGTGCAAGCCATCTGTTAGTTACAACCTTATCAATCTTATCTGATGTTGTGAGCTTCTTATTCTTGTTCTTTGTAAGACATTCACCTATGATTGATGATATGTATACGTATCTCTCGTTTGTAATAATACTCTCTGTATCGTCATCAAGTTCATTCTCAAGAGCTGTAACCTCTGCTGATACATCAGGTACAGTCTGAAGTCTTGCACCAATCTTATCATCCTTCTCAAGAAGCTTGATTGCAAAAAATCTCTTCTGCTCCTCCGGAACCTGCGCTCCGAGCTTATCCTCTACAGCTGAGATTGCTGCCTCAACGCCAGGCTGGAACTCATGAACAATCTGTGTTGCTTTCTTACTCTTTGCAAGAGCTACAGCCTTATCAGCTGCCTCCTTGATTCCTGTTCCCTTAAGAGCAGATATAGCAACGACCTGACAACCTAACTTCTTAGAAAGCTTATCAAGATGAACCTTATCTCCTGTCTTTTCAAGAACATCAATCATATTTACAGCCATGATAACCGGGATACCAAGCTCAAGAAGCTGTGTTGAAAGATAAAGGTTTCTCTCGATATTAGTACCATCAATAATATTGATGATGGCATCCGGCTTCTCTGTGATGAGATAATTTCTTGCAACTACCTCCTCAAGTGTATATGGTGAAAGTGAATAGATACCTGGAAGGTCAGTGATGATGACATCCTTCTCTCCCTTTAATTTTCCTTCCTTCTTCTCGACTGTTACGCCCGGCCAGTTTCCTACGAACTGGTTAGAACCTGTCAGTGCATTGAACAATGTTGTTTTACCGCAGTTAGGGTTACCTGCTAAAGCAATTTTTATTGACATGCTAAGACTTCCTTTCCACTTATTTATAAGCTATTAACTCAGGCTGCATATTAATGGAGCTTTTATTTTCATGCTTTCCCCGAAGCTTTTCATAGCTCATATAATCTTTTTCATATTTTTACAGGTTGCAAAACCGATTAATTATTTTGCTGCCCTTAAGTTTTATCAAGCTACTTCTTATTATGTAATGCTATTTTTTGTTGCTCTGTACTATTTGAAATTGCACATTACTATTTTTTATTAGTCGTTTCTAACTCATTGTCAAAAAATAAAGATTTATTCAACCTCTATCATCTGTGCATCTTCTTTTCTCAGAGAAAGCTCATATCCTCTTACAGTTACCTCAACCGGGTCACCTAAAGGCGCAACCTTTCTCACATAAATCTCAATGCCCTTGGTAATTCCCATATCCATGATACGTCTCTTTACCGGACCTTCACCTGTAAGCTTCGTGACCTTGACTGTCTGACCTACAGCAACCTCTCTCAAAGTCTTCATAATAATCCTCCTATATAAATTGATATTGCTAATGTATACTGCACAGGCATTAAGGCTATACCATAATTCTGCATGCCATATCCTTGCCTATTGCTACTCTTGAGTCCTTGACATTCACGATAAGATTACCTCCAATGTCAGACACAACAGTGACTGAACCTCCGACAACAAAACCTAGATTCTCCAAGAACTTTCTGGTCTCTTCTTTGCCTCCGACCTTCTTAATAACTCCAGTCTCCCCATCCTTCATCATCGTAATTGGCATCATATCATCCCTTCTTTACTCTCTGTGTTAATTAGTAATATCTAACTTGAATCCTTTGTTAGTATATGCTAACGTGTATTAGAAGTCAAGAACTTTTTTAGCATTTGTTTACATTTTTTCAGCAATTTTTATATATGAAATTTCAAATCCGCCGCTATCTGTTTCTTAACAGTTTTTTAACTGGAATATTCTAAATAACAATGTTATACTTTTTAACATGGTAAATAAATTATGCAAATGTTCTTGTCTGACCCGCTGCACAATTACCTAACTTAACATTTTACAGACACGGAGGATTGATACATAATGCTTTACGGAATATTGGTTGTATCTGCGGTTATTTTTCTATGTATACTCGCAAACAAGTTTTCCGACAAATTCGGCATGCCCACTTTAATATTATTCATGTTTATCGGTATGCTTTTCGGAAGCGATGGAATTGTGAAGATACCTTTTGACAATTATGAGCTTGCCGAGCGTGTGTGCTCAATAGCGCTCATATTCATCATGTTTTACGGCGGTTTTAATACCAAATGGAAGCTTGCGCGCCCTGTAGCCGCAAGAGCCGTCCTGCTCTCAACTGCCGGCGTTGCAATAACAGCGGGTGTTACAGCCGTCTTGTGCCATTTTGTCCTTAGATTTTCAATGGCTGAGAGTTTTTTAATCGGTGCAGTATTGTCCTCGACTGACGCAGCGAGTGTGTTCTCAATACTCAGGCAGAAGAAGCTCAATTTAAAAGACGGAACAGCTTCTCTTCTTGAGATGGAGAGTGGAAGCAACGACCCTATGTCTTATATGCTTACCGTTATAGGAATCGGGCTTGTAGGCGCAGGTGAGACCGGAAACATAGCATGGAATATTTTTTCACAACTGACATTCGGTTCTCTTGTGGGAATTGTATTTGCGATAGCGACCATACTCATTCTCACCAAAACCAATGCAGTCACCGATGGTCTTGACACGATATTCATGATAGCTGCCGTTTTGTTCTGTTATGCAGCATCTGAGCTTGCCGGTGGCAACCAGTATTTAAGCGTATACTTTATGGGTATTATAATAGGTAACAGCAAAATCAAAAATAAAAATATCCTTATTCCTTTTTTTGACGGAGTAACAAGCCTTGCACAGATACTTATTTTCTTCCTGTTAGGTCTTTTGTCTTTCCCTCACAGGATGCCACAGATTATCCTTCCGGCACTTGCGATAGTTGTAATTCTGACACTCATAGCAAGACCTATTGCGGTATTTGCAATCATGCTTCCTTTCAAATCAAGTATCAGGCAGTGCCTGCTCGTATCATGGGCAGGTCTTAGAGGTGCCGCATCATCCGTGTTTGCAATCATGGTCATATCAAGCGGAGCCAATATCTCTTATGACCTTTTTCATATCGTATTCATGGTTTCTCTCTTCTCTGTTGCAATTCAGGGAACCTTGCTTCCGGCGGCTTCAAAGAAGCTTGACATGGTTGATGAGAGTGCCGATGTCCGCAAGACATTCAACGACTATCAGGAGGAATCCGCAATCACGCTCATGCGAATGTTCATACCGGATGGACACAACTGGGTCAATAAAATGGTCAAAGAAGTCAACATGCCAACCGGCTCTCTCGCCATTATGATTAAAAGAGGCAAGGAGAATATTGTAACGCGCGGTGACACAGTAATACGAGCCGGAGACAATGTAATACTCAGCGTTCCGGCTTACGAACCGACATCCAATGAGCAGCTTGAAGAGACACATATCGACAAGAATAATCCTTGGTGCGGCAAAACAATCGCAGAGCTTAATCTTCCGCCGAATGAGCTTATAGCAATGATTATACGCCACAATGAGAATCTGATACCTGACGGCAAGACTGTCATCGAGGACGGCGATGTAGTTGTTACATATAAGTAAGACATGCGCATATGTTATATACAAAATAAACCCCCATGCCAATGAGCTAAGACAAATCGTATTTTGCTATCTCATATAATCGACATGGGGTTTTTATCACTTTTATTCTTATCCTTTTATTCTTTACTCTTTTCTCTTTCTGAACAGATACTCGTCAAGCTGCTTTTTTATGTCATCCGGAATCTCTCTTGAGACAGGACACACAGCCGCATTTGCAAAACGCTCTGTAAAGAGTGTGAGAAAATCAATATCCTTCTCTAACTGCTCCATAGACATCACGTCCATAAGGTCATAACGGCAATGAATCGGTGCTACATTATTGCCGGCAATACGTGCAAAGGATACTGCCGGTACACCACTGTCTGCAAACGGTGTCGAATCGCTTGAGTATACACCCGTCCTTGACGCCACAGGGAAACCTACCTCTGCTGCCATATAGGAAATATAATGTGACAGCTTGTTCTCGGCAGATACACAGGCGATAAATTTTCCCATATAAGTTCCTATCATATCAAGATTGATATTAAACACTATATTTTCAAGCTCATCCTTATGTTCCTTCACATATGCCTTAGAACCTAAAAGACCTCTCTCCTCGCTTCCACAGAACACAAAGCGGAGTCCATAATTTAATTTTTTGTCCTTAAGCTTCTCCATTATTCCAAGAAGTCCCGCACAGCCGCTCATATTATCATATGCGCCGTGAGACAATGTAGTTGAATCATAATGCGCACTCAGCACAATGTACTCATCCCTGACACCCGGAAGCTGTGCAATTACATTGTGTGATTCTCCGTCATACTCCTTCTGCTTCACTTCAAGTCTTATATTCTTCACATTATCCTTTACAAGCTTTACCGCTTCAGCCGAATTGATCATGGCACACAGAAGCTTCTTCTGCTCTCCGACAACAGCTTCACGCAAATCTCTCTGCTCAATATCTTTGTCCGGATAGTGGATATTTCCGTACTGGAAAAGAATCGCCTTGGCTCCGGCTTTTACAAGGTCCTGATATGTAAAATATGAAATGCCACCCAAATCCATGAGAACGACTTTATCCTTTGCTCCTGCGACAGACACTTTATCCGTTCCCGGCATATAGTAGAGTTCTCCATCCACTTCGCCGCTTCCGCAGCAGGTAAATGCCTTACATTCAATCTCCTGTCCATCTGCGTAAAGATGCGCCTCCTCTATATCTCCCATTGCCACACGAAAGCCTTCTATCCACGATTTTACGCCAAGCCCCTCACACTGCTCCTTAAGATATTTGGCGACCTTTAATTCTTCACTTGTTCCGCTTGAATGTACAAAATCCGTATTTTCAAATATGCTCTTCAAATTCATATATCTCATCTCCTCTTCTTGGAATTTTTATAAAGATTAGGGTGTTAAAACATGCTCTGTCAGCTTAAATGCGTATAACAAGTTATACACCCATATACCAAATTACATGCTTTGACACCCGAACCTTATAAAATAAAAACCGGGACACAGAGGCAAGCCACCATGTCCCGGCATACAGAACGCAGGGGCTTACCCCATTGTCCCAAAGCATTTAGTTGTCTGCTTTCTTAACACCCTTCTTAAGCACATACCAGAGTGCGCCTGTGATACATACTGATGAATAGCCTCCGCAGATAATACCTACCATAAGAGGTGCAGCAAACTCACGTATTGCGCTCACTCCAAGTATAAACAGGATTACAACCATAACAAATGTTGTGAGAGTTGTATATACTGAACGTCTCATTGTCTGTGAGATACTTGTATTTACAATCTCAGCAAGGTCAGCCTTGCTCATCTGTCCAAGATTCTCTCTGATACGGTCAAAGATAACGATTGTGGCATTGATTGAATAACCTACGATTGTGAGCATACATGCAATAAATGTATTTCCGAGAGTTATTCTTGCAACCGCATAGAAGCCTACAACTACAAGCACATCATGCATGAGCGCAAGCACTGCACTTCCCGCAAAACGGATATCCTTGAATCTGAACCAGATATAAATAAGCATACAGATAGTAGCTATGATAACCGCAACAACTGCATCTGTCTTCATCTCGTTGCTGACTGCACCCGAAATGTTCTCTGTGAGTATTGAGCTCTGCTCAACACCATACTTTGATGTGAATAACCCTTCAAGTGCTTCTCTCTGCTCTACCGAAAGGTTGTTTGTCTTAAATACAACATCATTTCCGCCCTGTACCTTCTGCTGCTGTACAGTGGAATCACCAATTGCTGCTACGATATCAGGAATGATTGTGCTCTCAATCTCAGCCTGTGAGTAATCCTGATTGAAGGTAACCGTTGTTGATGTACCACCCTTGAAATCAAGACCATAGTTGAACATTCCTTTGCCGCGCGCACCGTTTACAGACACAGTTACAATGCCTATAAGGATAAGCACTGCAGAGATACAGAAGAAGATATTCTTCCTTCCGATAAAGTTAAATGTCTTTGTCTCTCTTACAACACCATAGAGATTCTCGTTCTTAGCACCAAAGTCATAGAATAACTTGAGAAGTAATCTTGTGACAACAAGCGCTGTAAACATTGATACAATAATACCTATTGCAAGTGTGTAAGCAAATCCCTTTACGGCACCTGAGCCCTTAAGTCCAAGAACGAAGGCTGCGATAAGGGTTGTGATATTTCCATCAAAAATAGCTGAAAATGCCTTATTGAAACCAATCTTCATGGCTGACTGTACAGTCTTGCCTGTTCCAAGCTCTTCCTTGATACGCTCGAATATAATTACGTTCGCATCAACCGCCATACCGATTGAAAGGATAATACCTGCGATACCCGGAAGTGTGAATGTAAGACCTGCCACATTGATGATGATAAGCACAAGCATTGTGTAAATGCAAAGTGCTATGCTGGCTGCAAGTCCCGGTATGCGGTATACAATAATCATGAATAAGATAATTATTGCAAGACCGATTGTTCCTGCTAAAAGGCTTGTTCGGATAGCATCCTGGCCAAGCTTAGCTCCTACGACCTGTGAACGTACTTCCTCAAGCTTGACAGGAAGAGCACCTATTCTGATTGTAGATGCAAGATTATCTGCAGACTCATAATCAGACATACCGTTGATAACGGCATTTCCGTCTGTTATATGTGCACTTACTCTTGGAACACTTATGAACTCATTATCATAGTAGATACCTATGGTATAACCATTCTCATAAGCTGTCTTTGTAGCATCGGAGAACTTCTGTGCTCCTTCGTCATAAAGATTAAGCTCTACAACGAACTCTCTTCCGCCTGTGCTTGTCTGCTGTGAACCTGCTGTAGCAGTCTTCACATCCGCACCGGTTAGAAGTATGCAGCCGTCTGCCTCTAACTCCTCGATTGTCTTATTGAGGGTATACTTATACTTTATTGTCTGTCCATCATCGGATAATGCGAGAGCACCTGTATAGTTATCATTTCCGTCAGAGCCCTTCTGGACTATAAAATAAAGTTCACCTGGCTTACCCATCTGTGTAAGAACTTCATTTGCATCTGTGACACCCGGAATCTCTATTGTAATACGGTTAGAGCCTTCCTGATAAACTTCGGCATCAGGAGTATATCCTTCTGCTCTCTTTTGAAGAATATATGTAGCATCCTTCAAATCCTGGCTGTCAACATCGTCACCAACTGCCTCATAAGTGATGCTGACACCGCCTGCAAGGTCAAGACCAAGCTTAATTCCAGACATGCTTCCGTCCTTTGAGCTGCCCCATCCAAAGACTACCGTGTATGCAAGAAAAGCGATTACGGCAACCCATGCAAGAGACTTCAAAATCTTCTTAACCATTTCCTTAATTTCCTTTCGCATATGCTTATTTATAGATAACCGCAAAACCATATCATAGTCATCCGGCACTTGATAATTTATATCATCTTGTAACTATCCGGTGCAAAATACGGTTTTACGATTAGCTAATGCTTATTTATATACCAAAAACAGAATTATTCCTCACTCTGCTCATCGGCAAGTGCTGCCTTTATCATTATAGCACACTCAACTCTCTTTCTCTCCATCTCACAGCCGACTTCATAAGAATCATTGATATTGCCATGGAAATTGTAGGAGTTAGCTGCACATCCGCCGCTGCAGAAAAGCTTAGCAAAGCAGTCCTTGCACTTAGGCTTTGAATATACATTACACTGCTTAAATTCTTCACAGATATTCTTCTTGACTATACCGTCATCCACATTTCCGAGAAGGAAATCCTCATTTCCTACAAACTGGTGGCAAGGATACAGATCACCCCAAGGCGTAACCGCAAGATACTCTGTTCCAGAACCACATCCTGAAAGTCTCTTGTACACGCAAGGACCTCCTGTGAGGTCTATCATAAAGTGGAAGAAATTAAAGCCTCTTCCCTCTTTCTCTCTCTTAATCATCTCGACGGCAAGCTTGTCATATTCCTCGAAAATCTGTGGCAGGTCTTCTGGCCTTAATGCATATCCATCTTCCGGAGATGCCACTACAGGCTCCACCGAAATCTGTTTAAAGCCCTGATCTGCAAGACTTAACACATCATTTGAAAAATCAAGATTGTAATGTGTAAATGTACCTCTTACATAATAGTTAGTCTGGTTACGGCTCTCGGCAACCTTCTTAAACTTAGGCATAATGAGGTCATAGCTTCCTTTGCCATTGCGGAAAGGTCTCATTCTGTCATGAACCTCCCTACGTCCATCAGTGCTAAGAACAATGTTACCCATCTCTTTATTTACGAAATCAAGAATCTCGTCATTTAAAAGAACGCCGTTGGTTGTAAGTGTAAATCTGAACTTCTTATTGTTAGCTTCTTCTATCGAACGACCATACTCTACAAGCTGCTTTACGACCTCCCAGTTCATAAGAGGCTCGCCGCCAAAGAAGTCAACCTCAAGGTTCCTTCTGCTTCCCGAATTGGCAACAAGGAAGTCAAGAGCCTTCTTTCCCACTTCAAAGCTCATAAGCGCTCTTCTTCCATGATACTCTCCTTCCTCAGCAAAACAGTACTGACATGCCAAGTTACAATCATGTGCAATATGTAAACACAGAGCCTTTACAACCGGCTGACGGTTCTTAAAGCTGTCTATGTAATTCTCATAAATATCCTCAGTAAAAAGAGAACCTGCATTCTTAAGCTCGGTTATCTCGTCATAAGCTTCCTTGATATCATCTGCCTTATACCTGTCACCAAGCCGGGCTTTAATCTCATCGAGATTCATATTCTCATACATAGGTATCATATCGTATACAATATCATCGACAACATGTACCGCACCGCTGTTGACATCTAACAATATATTATACCCGTTATTTTTATACTGGTGTACCATCATAATTCCTTCCTGAAATAAACTAAATTTCACCTTAACCGCAATAGACCGGATAGCCGTCCTCAGACAGCCGTCCGGTTCATTGCTTGTGGCATATAATGTGCTGTAAATTCAGCACATTACATATGTAATACATTTCACATATAATGCATGTACAATGTATTATATTATCAATGCCTGATTATTTGTTCTCACAGCTCTGATTTCCTACTGTGCAGGATGTCTTACATGCTGACTGGCATGATGTCTGGCATTCGCCACATCCACCCTTCTTCATGGACTCCTTAAGATTTCTTGTGTTGATTGTCTTAACGTGCTTCATGAAAAACACCTCCTTTATAAAATAGCTCCATAGATTATATCACATATTATTTTAATTTAAAAGCTTTTTTTATCAGCTGATATATTTTCTTCTATCTGTAATAATTTCCCCAGTTATCAATTATATCTTTTGCCTCATTAATGCCAAGTCCTGTAATATCTCTGAGTTCCTTTATGGCACTGACGGCATCCCCTGCAGCAACTAAGCTGTTAATTCTATCCATATCTGCCTTTAAAACCTTCGTTCCACCTATAAAAGCGCACTCATCACCATTGCTGTAGAATGTACTTGCTGCATATGTCTGATTTGGAACTGGGCCTACATTATTTACAGGAGCATATGAGTCAGTCTGTGGCATATCGGCTGCATTGTTATCTCCTCCTGCAGTTGCACCATTCTGCGCTGCCGCATAACCGCTGTTGTATGCAGCCTGCTGTGCTTCAGCCTTCTTTTTCTTGTTGGACTTTCTCACAAAATGAATGACAATAATCAAAATTCCAAGTACAATAAGCCCGATTCCTGCATAAACCATCATGCCTGCCGACTTCAAATCCTTAATCTCAAGGCATATAGGAAGGAGGTATTCTTCAAAATCATCTCTGTCACTGCTGTCAAACCACTCCATATCCTCGAACCACTCTACCATGTACTCATATCCTTTATCGTCAAGCTTTTGGATATTTCCTGTAGCAGCAAATTCATCATCTGTAAAAGAATCCTTATCGTCCACTAAATATGACCATGTATCATCTGCTATTCTGTCAAACTCCGGCTTATCATGACTGCTGACTTTGACAGCCATATAATATGTATCGTCACCTTCAAAAACAGGAATGATGTAATAATAATGATATGTCTTTCCTGTGACATTGCCCGTCTTAGAATTCTTTGTAGTTGTCTCAAGTGTTCCAAATGTATCAAGCACTGCGTATATATCTGTCTTGATACCATCTCCGATTTTTATATCGGATGCATCGACATCATATATATCATATGTGCCCGTAAATGCCGACTTGATATTCTCTTTGTTCGCAATAAGTGTCATTACACCAAATAATAGAATAACCATAGCCACTGAAAACCATCCGCTCTGATTAGACCTTACTCTTTTCATATTTCTCTCTCCCATCTGATATTATTTGTGATAAATCTATTCTCCCGAAACAGGAACATCCTTAAGCAATATTGCATAAGGTCCTGAATACGAGCTGCTCTCATAACGCTCCTTAGAAAAAAGAAGATTTTTCTGTGCATCAATAATGCTTCCGTTTACGGAGCCTCCTGTTACAAGGCTTACTTTTCCATTATCATACAGATAAGCAAGTCTTATCTCACCTGCAAAATGTCCTGTCATGGAATTCATATTAAAATCCGAAAAGCTCACAACATGGAGCACACGTCCTGCTCTCAGCTCATCAAGTGTCTTTGAGCCATTATCCACAATCATCTTATTATACTCACCTGTAGGCTCTACTCTAAGATAACGCGACATCCTAAGTCCGCCATGAATGTTATTTAAGACACCTTCTCTTATAAGCTCGCAATCCTTCATCTTAATTCCATCATCATTGTAAGGAGCCGACGAGTGAAGTGTAATATTAAGCTTTTCGCCATCAACCTCTTCACCCTGAACTTTCATTCCAACCTTATAGGTTGAATACTTAGGGTAGATATCTGCCGCATCCGACCTTCTCTCATAGAAGGAAAGCACTTCCCTAACGCTGTCCTCCGACAATAAAACATCATATCTTCCGGCTTTTGGAGCGGTGCAGGCTCCTGCTCTGTCCACAACCGTGTCGAGCTTATCAGAAACAAGCTTTTTAAGGCTTTCTGTATCAAGCTCATCATATGAAAAATACTGATACAGTTCTACATCCTTCGGCTCTAAACACTGTACAACAAATTCTCCCTTAACGCAGCAGCTCTCATATCCGCAGTCAACACCTTCACTATTAATAATAGTTACTGTCTTCTTTTCCACAAAAAGCTCTGCGGAATTTAAAAAGCAGTCAGTGCGGTTATCTGATTCAAAAAGCGCCAAAGCCATTCGTTTAGCCGCCTCATCAAGCGTAACCTTTGAAAGGCTTCCAAAAGCCTCCATCATCTCCTCCTTAGTGCCCTCTACAAGCGTGTAGAACGGATTCATCGCAAAACCCGCTGCATAATACGCATCCTTAAGAGTCTTTTCAATCTCTTTGGCATCCATTCCCTGATGTATCATACAGGACGCAGCACCTCTATGCTCTGCCTCAGCATCATCGTGATATACCATGACATTCCACTCGTCAAGAGCTTCTGTCCTTGTCATATCAAGTGTCTGCTTTATAAAAAACATTTCCTTGCAGTTCTTCTTCGTCTCAGTTATCCTGTAATTGTCAATTTCAAGAGCCTTGAGTGAATTAATAATTATATCTCTCATTTTCTTTCTCCTATCCAAGTCTGATTTTCGCTTTAATGTAAGGACCGCCATCGGAGACTTTTACGAACTCTTTATAGCCCTTGCCGCAGAAGCCGCTTCCTCTAAGCTCAAAATCATCCGAAACCATCGAAATTGACTTTAGCAGATCAGGTACATATCCTGTAAGCACTATAGGAGAGCATACTTTTCCGGTGAGCCTTCCATCCTTAATCTCCCTTGCCATGTTTACAAGACACTGTATTCCCCAGTTTTTCGGGTCCTCCATGCCGCTTGTCGCATTTTCAAGAAGAAACCCATCTGAAATTGAAGCAATCATATCTTCAAGCTTGTCATGTCCCGCCTCAAAATATGTGTTGGTCATTCTTGTGTATGCTTTTCTTCTATAGCTCTCTCTTCTTGAATTGCCTGTAGGCTCAGTTCCAAGTCTCATCGCAGCCATAGTATCCGATATTCCCTGCTTTAACACGCCATTTTCAATGACAAGCGTATCTTTTGCGACAACACCGTCATCATCAAAAAAATAGCTTGCCACTTCATCGCCGACTGCTGCACCATCATGCATATTGATAAGAGGTGATGCTACATACTCTCCGACATAATTCTGTGCAAGTGCTCTGTTTTTAGCGAACATATCCATCTCAACGCCATGTCCGAAAGCTTCATGCACAATCATTCCTGTAACTTCAGGTGTACATATGCAGTCGTACTCTCCCGGAACAATAGGCTCGCTGTCAAGAAGTGCCACTGTCATCTCTACGGAATGTGGTATGACTGCTTCAAGCTTATCAAGCACTTCGGCACCGCCTAGATTTGATTCACTTGCAAAATATCTCTTGACTTCGCTGTCTTTTCTCGCGACAAAAGACATCGTGCAGTCAGTCCATAACACATTCTGTTCCATATCCTTATTCCTTGATAAGAACAGCTTAGAATACTTTCTGCAGCTCATACGTGTACAGCAGTCAAGCAGTCTCTTATCAGCGTCAAGTCCCTTTTTCCTTAAATCGGTAAGCTTGTCAACTATGCTCTGTGCTCCAAGTTCAAAAGGATTAATCTCATATTCAGTGCTCTTGACAAATTCCATAGGCTCATCTTCAAGCATACGAAGCTTAAGCTTTTCTATACTGTCAGGGACTGCCTTTTTTAAAGCCTCTATCTCTGCAATAATCTTCTCTGCCTGCGCCTTTATATCGGCATCAAGCCTGTTAAACGAATACTCTGCATACTCTCCGTTTTCAAAGACCTTGATAACAAAGCCTCTGTTACATAACATTCCGAAATCGCCAAGATTTATGCCGGATGCCGTCACTGAATATATCTTTGCTGCCGAATCAACCGCAAGAATTGATGCATATTCATATCTGTCTAACAATATTCCGAGCAATTCTTTGAGAGAAGGCTTAACCGCTTTTAAAAATGCACTGCCTTCAACTTTTTTCTTTTCTGCCATTTTCTCCAAATTATCCTTTCCAAAGGCAGCAGACTGTGGCCGCCGCTCTTGTTATTATATAGTGTCAAAACATGCCAAGCATATATTACACTAAAAGGCAGCCCGGCACAACACCGCACTGCCATTAGATATGATACTTCACATTATAGAATTTGTCCAGTAGTCTTATTTTCTATTTGGGTAAGCTATGCATTAAACATAACCTTCTCACTGTTAAAAGCCTTCGTCATGATACACACAAGTATGGCTGCGACGGCATAAGTGCTTATTGTTGTGGCAAGGAAGTCAGGCATTGTGATTTCTCTTGTCAGAATGTCCTTAAATGCCATTGAACTTCCGTATACCGGAATAAGATACTTATAAAGCACACCGTCAGCCGACGAATACATAGTAATCATTCCAGCTACAATCACAAGGATATATACCGGCGAGATATACGACGAAGCCTCCTTGACATTTCTTGCAAATACAGCGACCATACATATAATTGACACATACAAAAGGACAACTCCTATCATAAGTATTACTATCTGTGCAATCTGCGCTCCTGTGAAATTGACTGACATTCCTGACAAAACATCCCCATCACCAACATTTTTCATCATCATAGGGAAAGCAATGAGCATTGATATAATATATACCGCCGCTGACATCACAGCAAGTATTGACAATGAAAAGACCTTTCCTAGAACTATCTGCTCCCGCTTAATCGGTGAAAGAAGCATCGCAGCAAGAGTTCCTCTCTCCTTCTCGCCGGCTATCATATCAACTCCAAGACTCATTGCACTCGCAAAAATAAGCATTGTTATGAAATAAGGAAGCATCGTTCCAAGCATTTTTCCTGCTGCTTTGTCTTCATCCTGAATCAGATTGTCATTTATACCAAACATCTCAACCGCTGCGTAATTTCCGAATCTGCTGCCAAGAAGCATCTGCCTGTATGAGTCAAGATATGCCATATATACCTCCCTCGCCTGTGCCGAATAATCCTCCGATGGATTATAGAAAAGCTCAACCGATGGTGTCTGTATGCTGTCTAAAGCATCAATTCCCTTCGTAACCTGTGCTTCAAATCCATCCGGAAATACTATGACAAGGTCAGTCAGTGCATCGTAAAGACCTGCCTTTGCATCTTCAGCCTGTTTTGCATCACCATCTATCACAGTATATCCCGTAAGCCCGGCTGTCTGTGCAAAGCTTAAAAAGCTGTCCGGTGCATTCATTATGTACACAACAGGCTCATGCTCCTGCACATCATCCATCTGTCCTTTAACAAGCATGCCAATCAATGAAAACAGACCCACAACAAGTATCACCGGCAGGACAAACAAGGACATAATCATCTTCTTATCCTTAAAAACTCTTCTAAGCTCCTTAGAAACAATAGCTTTGATACCGTACATTTATCTGTCCTCCTTATGATTAAGTCTGTAAAGCTCAAAGAAAGCATCCTCAAGATTGTCCATGCCTGTATTGTCATATATATCCTTCAAGGTTCCCTCCGCTGTCTTTTTTCCGTCTATAATTACAACCAGCCTGTCGCATAACTTCTGCGCCTCAGACATTATATGTGTAGATACTATGACAAGCTTTCCTCTCTTTTTAAGCTCTAAAAGATAGTCTGTAACCGAACGTGCTGTAATTATATCAAGTCCGGATGTAGGCTCATCAAATATTATTATATCCGGGTCATGTACAAGGCTCACTGCAATAGCCGCCTTCTGTTTCATTCCTGTGGACAGCTCCTCTATCTTCTTATCCTCAAAGCCGTCTATGCCAAAATATGAGAACAGCTCCTCTCTTCTTTGATTAAGCTCATCTTCCGGAACATTATGAAGCCTGCCAAAAAAATCAAAAAGATATCTTGGTGAAAACTGTGGGTCAAGCTTAATCTCATTGGTTAAAAAACCTATGCCCGCCCTGACCGCCTCCGGCTCTTTGACAGTATCATGTCCGTCGACCACCACACTTCCAGATGTAGGCTTTAAAAGAGTTGCAATACATCTTAATGTTGTAGTCTTTCCGGCACCGTTAGGACCTAAAAGTCCAAGTATTTCTCCATTCCTTGCGCTAAAAGAAACATCATCCACAGCAACCTTCCTGCTGTTCTTAGTCTTAAGCTTCTTCATCTGTCCGGATGAGAGCTTATAAATCTTAGTCAGATTCCTAATCTCAATCATATCTTCTCCTCCACTCATTGCTTTTAAAAATGATATAACAAAAAGCAGCTTTTTATCTGCACATTCATGGTACAAGAAACATTATATATTCCCATGACATTTTGTCAAGTATTTTTTACATTTTGTAACATACTCATGCAGATGACAACAAAAAAGCCGCTCAGACTTTTCAATCCGAACGGCTTAATCATTCTATATAATAATATCTTTCATCCTTTCGTCGAGCTCCTGCGCCACACTCTTAAGACGTACGGCCTCTGCAGCAATATTCTCAACTGTTCCCATAGCCATCGATGTGGATGCACTCGTCTCCTCAGTCGATGCTGCATTCTCCTGTGACACACTTGACAGGCTCTGGATTACATCGACAACCTTTTCCTTGGACTTATCCATATTCTCGACACTGTCTGCAATGCTGTCTATTCTGTCTGTGAGACCTATAATACCGGCTATAACCTGATTTAATATATCAGCAGTCTTCTTCATATCGTCTGACTGCCTGCTCACAATCTTGCTTACAGCTTCTGTCTTTTCAACAGTCTCACCCGACTTTGTCTCAAGATCATGTATGATATCCTGAATATCAGCCGCTGATGATGTAGTCTGCTCGGCAAGCTGCTTGATATTCTCTGCAACAACAGCAAATCCGCGTCCGGCATCTCCGGCTCTCGCCGCCTCAATAGATGCATTAAGCGATAGAAGATTGGTCTGCCCTGCAATCTCTGTTATAAGATTCACAACCTCTGAAATACGCTCTGCTGCCTTGTTGGCATCATGAGTCTTATTATTTACAACCTCAATGTGCGATACCATCTCATTCTGGCCAGCAATAAGCTGCGTAAGTATATTCTCAGCATTCTCACCAAGCGCCCTCATGCCATTGGCATCCTTTGCAAGTGCTTCTGTATTATCATTCACTTTATCAATCATGTTGCCAATCTCAACAACATTCTCCGATGCATTCTGTGTCTCCTGTGCAAGCATCGTAGCACCATTTGCCATCTCATCTACTGCCCTGTCCGTATCCTTCATATTATTCATCGTGTTGGCAACCGACTCGCTTAAGCTGTCAGACTGCTCAAACAATGACTTGCTCTGCATCTTCAAATCAGCCACAACCTCCGTAAGCTCGCCTCTGAGTGTCATGACCGATTTCATGATATTTCCTATCTCGTCTTTAAGCTTCACATAACGTGCTTCCTTATTATCATCCTTAACACGGAAATCAAGGCGTGCAAGCTCATCCACGGCAGCTGACGCATAAGTGATCGGCGAAATAAATTTTCCTATGAAAAGTAAAACAGCTGCAATAGCCACAAGTCCTATTATTACAGATATTACTGTTACATTCAAAATAAGCTTCACTGAATCTGACATTACATCACTATCATCTGCTGATATAATAAGAATAAAACTCTTATCCATCCCTGTATAGCATGATGCATACTTCGTCGTACCATTATAATCATATTCGACTACGGATGTATCATGTGAAATACCTGACTTTAAGTCCTGCACATAAGTCTTGACGACACTGTTCTCAACACTGCTGCCTATCTTGTCCCTGCTTGGATGATACAGCATTGTTCCATTCGAATCCACAACATATACATATGACGATGCAACATCTTCCATACCGGCACCTGAAAGCATCTTTTCAAGCGTATCCATGTCAAATGCTTTATCCGAGCCAAGTTCCCTTATCACTGCATCGACCTGTTCTCCGTATGCAAGTGCAAGGTCACTCATATAATCCCATACCATCTTTTTATAGCTCATTCTCGACTGATGAATCGAATAGTAACTGATTGAACCACCCATAGTAAGGCAGACAACCAATGTCATCATCATCAATCTGAATTTGATTGACTGATAAAACTTCACTTTCATCTTAAATTCCTCCAACTTCCTGTAAATCATCCTTCATACCGGGCTAAAGCACACATATTCTCATTGAAATTTTACCACTGTGTCATTTGAATTTCAATAAATAATCTTTCCTATTTTTTTCTATGACATTTGTCACAAAATTGACCGGACAATCCTCAAATAAATTGTTATGGCAAAAAAAATAAAAATGTGCTATATTTTATATGTATATTGTCACAAGCATTTTTCTGCCCAGAACAGTATCATTATTTATAATATAGAAAAGAGGATTATAATGACTAATACTAACGAATCTGCTGAAAATTATCTCGAAACCATACTGATTCTCAGCAAGAAGCTTCCTGTTGTCCGTTCAGTTGATATATCCAATGAACTCGGCTTTAAAAAATCGAGTGTCAGCATCGCCATGAAAAATCTCCGGCTTAAGAACCATATCACAGTCACAGATGCCGGATTTATCTATCTTACAGATGAAGGCCGCGCCATAGCAGAGATGATATATGAGCGCCATGAGCTTTTATCATCATGTCTTGTCAAGCTCGGAGTTGACCCAAAAATTGCAGCCGAAGATGCATGCAAGATTGAACATGTCATAAGCCCGGAGAGCTTTGATGCAATCAAAAAACATATACATCAGGGAGTTTAAGATTATGAAGAAGAATTTTGTGCACTCCTTAAGCGTAGCAGTATTATTTACATTGTTGACAGGAACACTCGCAGGCTGTAACTCAAATGCTTCAACAAACGAACCTTCTGTCAGCACATCAGGCACAGAAAGCTCAGCAGACACTTCAGCCACTACCGCCACGGAAGTCTCAACGCAGGAGCCTGCATCCTCTGCTCTGGCTGACACATCATCCGGTTCTAATGAAGACCGTACTGATATCAATATTGCAGTCATGACCGGACCTACAGCTATAGGACTTGTGAAAGTTATGAAAGACAATGAAGATAATGCTGCCGATAACAATTACAATTTTCAGGTATTCGGTGAAGCAACGGAAATCTCCACAGGTCTTGTAAAAGGCGAGCTTGATGTTGCCTGCGTTCCATGTAACCTTGCAAGCGTTCTCTACAATAAAACAGAAGGCGGCATTGTCGTAGCAGGAATAAATACACTCGGTGTTCTGTACATAGTCGAGACTGGCGATACAATCCATTCCGTTTCCGACCTTGCAGGAAAGACTATATATACTACAGGTCAGGGAACAACTCCCGAATATACTCTGCGCTATATACTTTCCGGAAACGGAATTAATCCGGACAGCGATGTAACAATAGAATTCAAGAGCGAGGCAGCCGAAGTTGTGAGTGCGCTTTCTGAGAATCCTGATGCCATTGCGATGCTTCCGCAGCCTTATGTAACTGTTGCAATGAATAACAACGATGCCCTTCACATAGCACTCGACATAACCGAAGAATGGGAGAAGCTTGACAGCGACAGCACAGTTATAACAGGCGTTGTCGTAGCCAGAAAAGAATGGGCTGACGCACATTCTGATGCCTTCAATGAATTTCTAAGTGAATACCCTGAGTCGGCAGCTTTTACAAATGACAATATCGAAGAAGCAGCCGAGCTTATCGAACACTTCGGAATATTCAAGGCAGCCATCGCAAAAAAAGCAATTCCTTATTGCAATGTCACATTTATAAGCGGCGATGAGATGAAGTCGAAGATTTCAAGCTACCTCAACGTATTGTATGAGCAGAATCCTGCCTCTGTCGGCGGAGCGCTTCCGGGTGACGATTTTTACTATATGACTGAGAAATAAACAGGAGACGGCATGAACAAGGTAGCACCTCATCTGTTCCATCATTCCATATCTAAAAAAAAGCAGTTTTTCATGAAGCTCCTTTCCATAATACTGTGGTTTACAATATGGAGCGCTGCTGCAAAAATAATCGACCGGGAACTTTTTCTTCCCGGTCCTATTTTGGTCTTTACATCACTTTTAAAGCTTGCTTCTACCGAAAGCTACTGGCTGTCTATCTTTAACTCAATGGTCAATATTCTGACAGGTTATGCCATAGCTATCCTGCTCGGAACCATATTGGCAGCTATATCTTACCGTTTCCGCGCCATCATGGAATTCATCTATCTTCCTTTACGGATTATCCGCACTATCCCTGTAGCGTCATTCATAATACTCGCCCTTTTATGGGTATCCTCCGATAAGCTCTCCATGCTCATATCGTTTCTCATGGTTCTACCTATCATATATGAGTATACTCTTAACGGACTTTCGAGCATTGACTGTGGGCTTCTTGAGATGGCATATCTGTCAAGGATGCCCATTACCAAAAAATTGCTCCGCATATATCTTCCCGGTCTGCTCTCCCATCTGACTGCCGCTCTGTCTACAGGCATAGGGCTTGCATGGAAATCCGGTGTAGCAGCCGAAGTAATCGGTATAAGTCGCAACTCAATCGGCAACCATCTGAACCAGTCAAAAATATACCTTGAAACACCTGAGCTGTTTGCGTGGACAATTACCATAATAATAATAAGCATGCTGTTCGAGATTGTACTAAAAAAGCTGCTTGGCAGACCGACATAATAAGAGCCTTGCATATCTGGCAGCACACCAAAAAAATGAGGTATCAAATATATGAACATATTATTAAAAATAGACAATCTGTCCAAAAAATACAAAGATACACAAGTCATAGACAATTTTTCCATGGAGTTACATACTCATGAGCGCATTGCGCTGTCCGGACCCTCCGGTGAGGGAAAAACCAGCCTTTTAAACATACTCCTTGGAATAAACAGCTTCGATGGCGGCTCGGTTCTAAAAGGTGATAAACTCCACTACCTCGTTGTTTTTCAGAATGACAGGCTTATGCCGGCGTTTGACGCACTTAAGAACATAGATGTATATCCTTACCGATTCGCAAGTCCGCTCGCCCTCGATATCCTTGACAAGCTCCGGCTTAGTGATGTCGGCGATAAGCCTGCCTGTGAATACAGCGGCGGCATGAGCCGGCGGCTTGCGATTGCAAGAGCACTCTACGGCTGTCTTATACTCCATGAAGCAAAGCCAGCTGAATCTCTTTTGCTGGTCATGGATGAGCCGTTTAAGGGGCTTGATGATGCCCTTAAAAATAACGTCATAGAATATGTCGACAGTGTGCTTACATCGACAGGTGCCGCACTCTTTCTTGTCACTCACGACAAAAAAGAAGCCACAGCGCTCGGCTGTGACTTCATAAAGCTTAATCGACAGTGATATATCATCATACCATCTGATTATGTGCATCAATCCTGTGAATCCCACTTGTCGCATACAGATATAATCTGGTCGGCAAATTTTCCCATATCTTTGTTGGCAAGACCATCGCTCTTTTTTACGATAGCAAGAAGTCTCTGTGCTGCCGCAAGAAGTCTTGCATATATTCCCGATGCTGGCTTTGTCTTCTTTTCAACCGGAACAGGTACAGCCTCATACTCAAAAGTACCTTCAGCCAGATTAAAAATCGTTCCGCTATAAGGTGCATAAGCATTCTGTCCATGTTCAATCTTAAGACATTCCGTAAACGCTGTAGCTGTAGCATCATCACCATGTACAACAAAAACTCTGTCCGGCTTCTTCTTAAATGCATTTATCCATTCTATAAGACCATTCTTATCTGCATGACCGCTGAGTCCATTAAGTGCAAGTATCTGTGCTCTTACCTCTATCGTCTCACCAAAGAGCTTAACTTCCTTCGCTCCTTCGACAATCGCACGTCCAAGCGTACCGACCGACTGGTATCCGACAAAAAGCACTGTCGACTCAGGTCGCCAGAGATTGTGCTTTAAATGATGTCTTATTCGTCCTGCATCGCACATTCCTGATGCTGACACAATAACCTTAGGAGTTGTATCAAAATTGATAGCCTTTGATTCCTCACTTGTGATTGAAAGATGAAGATTCTTAAATGTAAGCGGATTAATTCCCGACTTGACAAGCTCTGTAGCTTCCTCGTCATAACACTCATCCTTGTTATCGACAAATACCGCTGTAGCTTCCACCGCCATAGGACTGTCTACATAAACAGGGAAATCCGGAATGTCCTTTACAAGATTATTCGCTTTAATCTGTCTTATAAAATATAAAATCTCCTGTGTTCTTCCAACCGCAAAAGATGGAATGACAACATTGCCTCCTCTCTTTAACGTGGTCGAGATAACTTGTGCAAGCCGCCCGACATAGTCAATCTTCTCCGTACTATGCAGCCTGTCGCCATATGTGGATTCCATCACAACATAGTCCGCTTCCTCAGTATATGCCGGATCCTTTATCAACGGCTGATGCTTATTTCCTATATCTCCCGAAAATACTATCTTCTTGGATATTCCGTTTTCATCAATCCAGACTTCAATGCTCGCCGAGCCTAACAGATGTCCTATATCCGTGAATCTTATCTTGATTCCGTCACACACTTCCACCGTCTCACCGTACAGGCATGGAGTAAACCTTTTTATAATTCCGTCCGCATCCTCCATAGTGTACAATGGCTGCACCGCCTCGATACTGCTGCTTCTCTTTGCCTTTCTGTTCTTCCACTCAGCCTCCATAAGCTGTATATGAGCACAATCACGAAGCATTATGCTAGAAAGCTGTGTTGTAGCTTCAGTCGCATACACTCTGCCTCTGAACCCTCTCGCATGCAGAAGAGGAAGTAACCCCGAATGATCCACATGTGCATGCGTGAGAAAAACATAGTCAATCATAGCTTCCGAAACAGGTAATGGCACATTCTCGAATACATTGATTCCCTGTTCCATACCGTAATCAACCAAAATATGCTTTCCACAAGCCTCGATATAGTGACAGCTTCCCGTAACTTCATGATCAGCCCCGATAAATTCAAGCCTCATAGCTACACCTCCCAAGTTAAACTGCATATTATAATATATAGTAAACTGATAATATAATTATACACTAATTCTTGCATTTTCCAAGATATTTTTGCATTTTTTTATATTTTATATTGAATTTTACAATCAATTTATATTTAAAATATCTTTCAAATACGTCAAAGGAGGTCTCATGAAAAAAATTATATATTTTGACAATGCAGCGACAACCCGTGTACACCCTGAAGTTTTTAATTCAATGACACCTTACTTTTGCGATGAATATGCCAACCCTTCCGGCGCTTACAAGGATGCGGTAATCGCTGATAAAGCCATAAACCGCTCAAGAGTTCAGGCTTCAAGACTTATCGGCGCACGCCCTGACGAAATATATTTTACGAGCGGCGGCTCCGAATCAGACAACTGGGCAATAAAGAGCTACTCAAGAAATGTACGCCGGATGCAAAAAGGAGCTTCCTGCCACATAATCACAACGTCCATCGAACACAATGCCGTTATCAACTCATGCAGAACTCTTGAAGCTGAAGGCTTTGCTGTGACCTATGTCCCATGTGACAAATACGGCTTCATACGTCCGGAAACCGTACAATCCGCCATACGAGATGACACTATCCTCATCTCTGTCATGGCAGCCAACAATGAAGTCGGTACTATACAGCCATTAAAAATGATCGGGCAGATTGCACACCGCCACCAGATAGCCTTTCACACAGACGCAGTACAGGCATATGGGCACATCCCGATAAATGTAAATGAATGTATGATTGACATGTTAAGCATGAGCGCACACAAATTAAAAGGCCCTAAGGGAACCGGCTTTTTGTATGTCAGAAACGGTCTTGAGCTTCCGGCATACATTGACGGCGGCTCACAGGAAAACGGCCGCCGCGCCGGAACCTCAAATGTGCCGGGAATTGTAGGTCTTGGAAAAGCATGTGAAATTGCCGCCCGGAATATGTCACGCAACATTAATAATATGACAAGGCTCCGAAACCGCATCATATACAAGATAAAAAAAGGGCTGCCCGATGCTGTTCTCACCGGTTCCGAACAGATGAGACTTCCCAACAACATCTCCTTTTGCTTTCCACATGTAGAATCATCGCAGCTTCTTGCCATACTTGACATGCATGGAATATGTGCCTCCGCCGGGAGTGCCTGCTCAACAGGTGCCGCCGGACCTTCCCACGTCCTCATAGCAATGGGCATAAACCCCGAACTTGCCGGAGGCTCATTAAGACTGACAATATCAGACGAAACAACCATTGAAGAGGCAGATTACGTCGCCGACACTGTCATAAAGACAGTTAAAAAGCTCAGAATATAGCATTAAAAATATAGCATATAAGCATAAGAGCCGTCTTTTATGGCGGCTCTTCTTTAACGCCTTTTAATTGTCAAAACAACAGCTTCATGCTTTTAAACTTGTATACTAGTTGACATATTCTTTTTTCATGCTATAATATCTACAGGTTAAATAATCAAAACCTCATATCACGGTATCAAAACACACAAAAGGAGGCACCACACATGCAAATGACTTTCCGCTGGTACGGCGAAGGCAATGACACTGTAACTCTCGAACAAATACGCCAGATTCCGGGGGTAGACGGTATCGTATGGGCACTTCATGACAAGCAGCCCGGTCAGATATGGCATTCTGATGAGATTAGCAAAGTCACTGACCATATTAAGGAATACGGCTTCAATGTTGATGTTGTCGAGAGCGTGAACGTACATGACGATATCAAGATAGGTCTGCCAACAAGAGACAGCTATATTGAGAATTACAAGCAGACACTAAGAAACTTAAGCAAAGCCGGAGTCAAAGTGGTATGCTACAATTTCATGCCGGTATTCGACTGGACAAGAACCGACCTGTTCCACCCTGTCGGTGACGGCTCAACTGCCCTCTACTACGAAAAAAACAAGATAATTGACGACCCTAAAGAGATGGCAAAATACATACTTGAAAAATGTGAAGGTTTCACAATGCCCGGCTGGGAACCTGAACGGATGGCGCACCTTAGCGAGCTGTTTGACGCATACAAGGGTGTCACCAAGGAAAAACTCTGGGCTAACCTTAAATATTTCCTTGAAGCACTCATGCCTACCTGCCGCGAGTGTGATATAAAAATGGCAATCCATCAGGACGACCCACCTTGGGATATCTTCGGTCTGCCACGCCTTTTAGTGGACGAGCCATCGATTGACAGATTTTTAAAGATGGTTGACGACCCATACAACTGCCTTACACTCTGCTCAGGCTCACTCGGCTCTAATCCGGACAACAATGTAGCTGATATCATAAGAAAGCACTGTGACAGAATCGCCTTTGCCCATATAAGAAACGTGAAGCATTTTCCTAACGGTGATTTTTCCGAAGCCTCACACCGCGACTGCGATGGTGATATAGGAATTCTTGACATTGTAAAAGCTTATCATGACTGCGGCTTTACAGGCTATGTCCGTCCGGACCACGGCAGACACATCTGGGGAGAAAAATGCAGACCCGGCTACGGATTATATGACCGCGCGCTTGGAATCATGTATCTGCTCGGCTGTTTTGACACTTTGGAGAAATTTGATAAACAATAGCGTTTTGCATATAAATGGAGATAAAATTTATGGAACTTAATCTTAATGGAATAAAAGACGTTTCCGCATGGAGCACTTATAAGCTTCCCTCATATGATATACAGGCAATGCAAAAAGAAACTTCTACAAATCCTGTATGGCTTCACTTTGGCTCAGGCAATATTTTTCGTGCCTTTATAGCTGCCGCCGCACAGCGCATGCTAAATGCAGGCATCACAGACACTGGAATAATCTGTGCCGAGAGCACCTTCGGAACCGAAATCATCACCCAGTGTTACCGTCCTCATGACAATCTGTGCGTGTCTGTCACGCTGAATGCCGATGGCAGCATCGACAAAGAGGTCATCGGCTCCGTTGCAGAATCGCTGACGCTCGCATATGATATGGCAAGAATTTCCGATATATTTAATTCGCCATCATTACAGCTTGTATCATTTACAATCACAGAAAAAGGCTACGCAATCAAGGACAGCACCGGAAATCTTTCTGACGCAGTAAAAGCAGATATGAATAACGGCCCGCAGAACTGCACGCATCTTATGTCTATATTAGCTTCACTGTGTATCAGCCGTTTTCACGCCTGCAACAAGCCGCTCGCCCTTGTATCGATGGACAACTGCTCACACAACGGTGAAAAGCTTGCGACAGCCATTATAACCATAGCCGGTGCATGGAAGGATAACGGTTTCATAACCGATGCTGAGCTTGATTACCTGAAGACTTCGGTATCATTCCCATGGAGCATGATTGATAAGATTACTCCAAGACCTGATTCCAAGGTTGAGGCAAGCCTTGTAGCAGACGGCATCAAGGATGTCAAAGCATTTGTCACACACGGCGGTGTGTATGTCGCTCCTTTTGTCAACTCCGAAAGACCTGAATATCTTGTAATCGAGGACGATTTTCCTAATGGCAGACCGGCCCTTGAAAAAGCCGGGATACTCTTTACTGACCGCAATACAGTCAATAAAGCAGAAAAGATGAAGGTATGTACATGTCTCAATCCGCTCCACACCTGCCTTGCCATCTATGGATGTCTGCTCGGCTACACTTCAATATCATCCGAGATGGACAGTCCGGAGCTTAAAAGCTTTATTACAAAAATGGCTTATGAGGAAGGAATGCCTGTAGTCGTAGACCCTAAGATAATAAATCCTTCCGATTTTCTTAATGAAGTGCTTACGAAAAGACTTCCCAACCCATTCATGCCTGACACACCGCAGCGTATAGCAACCGACACTTCGCAAAAGCTGTCTATCCGCTTCGGTGAGACTATAAAATCACACCTTGAGCGTGGGACAGCCGGAAACCTCAAATATATTCCGCTTGTGCTTGCAGGCTGGCTTCGCTATCTTCTTGCCGTTGATGACAATGGCAATGTATTTACACCATCTAGTGACCCTCTTCTTAACGAATGCCAAAAAAGCTTAAGCGGCATAGAGTTAGGTGCGCACGTAGACGAAGCGCAGCTTCACTCTCTTTTGTCAAATGCCAATATCTTCGGTGTAAATCTGTGTGATGCCGGCCTTGCAGACAAAGTCACTGCATATTTTAACGAGCTCATCTCAAAAAAGGGGGCTGTGCTGTCAACCTTAAAAAAGTATACAGCATAAATATATTGCCGGCTGCTCTCGCAATCTATCACATAATGAAGTATAATAATGGTGATGGCATATCATGCCGTCACCATTATTAAATCTAAGGAATAACTATTCAGAAACAGAAAACTGATGCTTACATGCAGGCATGATGCATCAGTTTCCACACATCTAATGGATTCTTGATAGTTACATTGAGGAATATATATGAACATCACTCCTAAAAAACCTGATGAAACAGGACGTGCCTATGCACTCAGAATATTAAAACAGAATATAACCGACACAACATTAAGACCCGGAGCCCTGTTATCAGAAAATGAGCTTTCAAAGATGCTTGGACTTTCAAGAGTTCCCGTGCGTGAAGCTCTGATTGAGCTGTCCCAATCAGATATAGTGGAAATTCTCCCACAGAGAGGCAGCCGCGTCGCACTTATCGATTTAAAGCTTGTTGAGGAAGCCGGTTTTTTCCGCCGCACACTCGAATGTGCCGTTGTAAGGCTTGTCTGTGAAAAAGCCGCTGCCGGCAGCCTCCCAGACGATTTTCTCCTTACAATCAAAGCAAATCTCAACATGCAGGACTTCTACCTTGAAAACCCTGCCCCTGAAAAACTCATGGAGCTTGACAACGAATTTCATCATCTTTTATTTTCTTGTGTCGATAAAGAACGTTGTTATAAAATGTGCTGCGATATGGGAATACATTTTGACAGGATACGCACTCTTGCCCTTCATACCGTAAAGGAATTAAAAATAGTAAATGACCACCATGAGATTTTTTCCGCCATATGCAGCGGCGATGCTAAGGCAGCCGAAAAACTTATGAATACGCATCTGTCACGATTTAAAATTGATGAAGACCTTATAATGAATGAATATCCCGATTATTTTTCACGCTGATTATCCATGTCACTGCTTTTTGACATTAATCACTATTTTTGACCGCCATTTATGTCAATATATTGCGAGTTATTTTGATTGCACATTGAAGTATGATTCTATATAATTAAGATATGCTTTTGAGTGCTTTTTTGCGCTCTTCGTAACCATAACGCATCATTTTAAGAAGGGAGAATACTATGAAATTCGGTTATTTTGATGACGAAAACAGGGAGTATGTCATTACTACTCCTAAGACACCGCTGCCATGGATTAACTACTTAGGCTGTGGAGAGCTTTTTTCACTGATGTCAAATACATGCGGAGGCTACACCTTTTACAAAGACGCAAAGCTTCTGCGCCTTACAAGATACCGCTACAATGATGTCCCGAACGATATCAACGGCAAATATTTCTACATAAAGGATGGCGATACAATCTGGAATCCGGGCTGGAAGCCTGTAAAGACACCGCTTGACAGCTACGAATGCCGCCACGGTATGGGATACAGCCGCTTTACTTCCTCCAAGAACGGATTGAAAGCTGAGATGCTCGCATTTGTACCTATGAATGACAACTGCGAAGTTACAAGACTTATACTCACGAACGAATCCGACAAGCCTAAGACTTTCTCCGTATTCTCATATGTTGAATTCTGTCTTTGGAATGCCGATGACGATTCGAGAAATTTCCAGAGAAACTTAAGCACAGGTGAAGTTGAGATTGACGGTTCCACTATCTATCACAAGACAGAATACCGCGAGAGACGTAACCACTATGCCATATATTCCGTCAACCATCCTATTGACGGATTTGACACTATACGCGATGAATTCTTAGGTGCATACAGAGGCGCACATGAGCCGGAGGTTGTAGAGCTTGGACATTCCAAAAATTCAGTTGCAAGCGGATGGTCGCCTATAGCTTCACAGCAGATTAATCTCACACTTGAGCCGGGTGAGAGCGAATCACTCATATATGTGCTCGGATACATCGAAAATCCACAGGATGAGAAATGGGAAGCACCTAATGTAGTTAACAAGGCGCGCGCAAAAAAGATGCTCGCCCGCTATGCAACCGATGAGCTTTTTAACGAAGCCTTCTCCGATTTAAATGAATACTGGAGCAATCTGTTGTCAAAGTACGAAGTCAAATCAGCTCATCCTGAAGTTAACCGCATGGTAAATATCTGGAATCAGTATCAGTGTATGGTAACTTTTAATATGAGCCGCTCCGCTTCATATTATGAATCAGGCATCGGACGCGGCATGGGCTTTAGAGACTCCTGCCAGGATCTTTTAGGCTTCGTCCATCTAATACCTGACCGCGCAAGAGAGAGAATTATCGATATTGCATCGACACAGTTTGAGGACGGAAGCGCATACCATCAGTACCAGCCTCTCACTAAAAAAGGCAATTCCGACATCGGAAGCGGCTTTAACGATGACCCACTCTGGCTTATCGCCGGCACAAGCGCATATGTCCGTGAGACAGGCGACACTTCCATACTCGATGAAATGGTTCCTTTTGACAATGATGCAAGCAAAGCAAAGCCTCTTATGGAACACCTTAAACGCTCCTTTAATTATATTGTGAATCATAAAGGGCCTCATAAGCTCCCTCTTATCGGACGTGCAGACTGGAATGACTGCCTTAACCTCAACTGCTTCTCGGAACATCCGGGTGAATCCTTCCAGACTTTCGGACCATCAGAGGGCCCCGTAGCTGAGTCCGTATTTATTGCCGGAATGTTCGTAAAGTATGGCAGGGAATATGCCGACCTTTGCTCCTTAAAGGGTGATAATATCGAATCCGTTCGTGCGCTGAGAGAAGTAGATACCATGTACAACGCAGTCCTTGAAAGCGGCTGGGACGGTGACTGGTTCCTTCGTGCCTATGATGCATACAGCCACAAAGTCGGCTCCAAAGAATGTGATGAGGGACAGATATATATTGAGCCACAGGGCTTCTGTGTGCTCGCAGGCATAGGTGTCAGGGAGGGGCTTGCAAAGAAGGCTCTAGATTCCGTAAAGGAAAGACTTGATACAAAATATGGTGTTATGATACTCCAGCCGGCCTACACAAAGTATCATCTCGAGCTTGGTGAAATCTCTTCATATCCACCAGGATACAAAGAGAACGCAGGTATCTTCTGCCACAACAATCCTTGGGTTTCCATCGCCGAGACAGTCATCGGAAGAGGTGACAGAGCTTTTGAAATCTATAAAAAGACATGCCCTGCTTATATCGAGAATATCAGCGAGATACACCGCACAGAGCCTTATGTATACTCACAGATGGTTGCCGGTGCCGATGCTAAGTTCCACGGCGAAGCTAAGAACAGCTGGCTTACAGGAACAGCCGCATGGACATTTGTAAATATCTCACAATATATACTCGGCGTATATCCTACACATCAGGGACTGAGCATCAATCCATGTATTCCTGAAAGCTTCGGTGACTTTACAATTACAAGGAAATTCCGTGAAGGAACATACAATATAACTGTCAAGAATCCTTCTAATGTTGAAAAGGGTGTTAAGAGCATGACTGTAGACGGTAAACCCGTAGACGGCTGTGTAATACCTTATGTAAAAGGTCAGACAGAATACAATGTTGAAGTTGTTATGGGATAACCTGTAATGATTCGGATGTCAAAACATGCTGATTTTTTATGCTTGTACACAATTAAGTTTATGGTACATGTTTTGATACCCAAATCCTATAATATAAAAGAGCCATCATTTGAATACTGACAGCTGGTTTATCCGGCTGCAATTCAAATAATGGCTCTTTTTATCTATTTAATTTTCTTTCCGTCTAGTAACGCTTCTATTAATTCGTCTCCATCATACACAAGCTTGAGTGAAAAAAATGGTGAACCCTGTTCGAGTAATCTTAGAAAAATTCTGTCACCCTCCCACAGATTAAGAGCTGTGATATCTGACTTTCTGACCCATTCAAGAACACCTTCATCACACTTTTTCATTGAACCGTCAGGCTCTGTCACGCTCCCTTCAAAGCCGTCTGCCGTGTACAGGCTCATATATTCAGCCGGATTATCCTTGTAGATAAATGTTACAATTCCTCTATATTGATAGGATGTAAGCTTTAATCCTGTCTCCTCGTACACTTCACGCAGCAGACATTCGTCCGGGCTTTCCCTGTCCTCAAAATGTCCACCGACACCAATCCATTTATCCTTATTCACATCATTCTTTTTTGAAACACGGTGCAGCATAAGATATGCATCATCTTTTTCTATATAGCACAATGTTGTTAACGGCGATTTTGACATACATTTTCCTCTTTTCTGCATTTGCTCAATTCATCATATAAGTGAAATGCTATTTCCGGCTCTGCACTCTCAATCTTATAATAAGCGTGACATAATGCCTCCGTTCTAGGCTTTTTTCTCGTTCTGCCAATCAACAAGATCCGCCAGTGTTATATTGTCGACAACATTATCAACCGCATCATTTATCTTCTGCCATATTCTCACTGTGACACAGCCGTCAGCCCTGTCGCACTCCACTGCACCATTTCCGACACAGCTTACCGGAGCTAAGTCACCTTCTGTCGCCCTGAGAATCATTCCGACTGTATATTCCTTCGGTTCCTTGACAAGAAGATATCCTCCCTGCGGACCTCTTATACTTCTTACATAACCTGCCTTATTGAGAACAGATATAATCTGCTCCAGATATTTTTCCGAAATCTTCTGTCTCGCAGCTATATCGTTAAGACTGACCGCTTTGCCTGATGTATCAGACGCAAGGTCAAGCATAAGCCTTATTGCATATCTGCCCTTAGTTGATATTTTCATAAAATCTTTTTCCTCATTTCATAATCAGATTAAGGTAAATGCATGTAACTATGAGATTACAGTACTACCTTTGCATTTTTCTTGCTGTTTTTAATCTTATACATATCCTTATCAGCTTCATGTAAATAAAATTCAAGTTCTTCATCCAGAGAAGGCTGTGTAACCGCCAAGCCCATACTTATACATATACCATCATGAGCAAGTCTGCTTACAGCTCTTGTCCTGAAATTTTCTCCGTCCTCCGGTGTGCTGCATGGAAAGAAAGCAACAAATTCATCTCCTCCGAACCTGTACACATATCCATCTTCGGGACACTCTTCCAAAAGAGTCTTCGCAATAATTCTTATAATCTCATCTCCGCGCTCATGCCCATAAGTATCATTTATCTCCTTGAATGAATCAGCATCCGAGAATGTGACAACACAGCTTATATTCTCTGTGTTGTACCGGCTAAGCTTAGGCTGTATCATTTCACTGCATGCAAGCCTGTTATAAAGACCTGTGAGCTGGTCACGATTATATATATCCTTAAGCTGTCTGTTCATACGCTCTAGTCTGAACTTATGGCTCAGATTCTCCATAGTCTTTACAAGTGCATTGTGTATGTCATAGAAAAATGGATTATCATATAAGAAACTGCCGTTTATCAATACACTGTAGCCTACAGTCCGCTCTCTGAAATGAATCGGTGTGAACATATATACCCTCCCCGCTCCGTTTTGTTCCAGATAATCGCAGAGCACTTCATAGCTCTCGCCATTATATATCTTATCTCTATCGACAAAATATGCTGTCACAAGCTGCTCTATATCATAGCCTTCCACCGGAAACACTTCCTCCGATGCAGCATCATACAGCCTTTTGTCCACGACAATTCCGAAGCCTTCACATTCAAGTCCCATAAAATAATTCGTTGCCATGCCAAAAAGCTCCTCGTATGTTGAACATTTTGCCATATCAACTTCAAGTCTTATAAGCTCCTCCTCACGTCTTAGCTTTCCAACACTGCCTATTATGTCATTTTTCACATACTTCCTATAATCAAGCATACCTGAATTAGGACATCCACAGCTCTCAGTAAAAATACATTCCGACTCTATAAATGTATCAGCCGAAGGCTTCTTTCCATTCCATATATCAGACAGGACAGCCATGCATGTTGCGCCAATCTGCTCTCTTTTAAGGCTCACTGTCGTAATCTGCGGTTCAAAATACATTGCCTTGTCAAGATTATCAAAGCCTGTCACTGTGAAATCCTCAGGAATTTTATAGCCCATTGACTGTGCACAATAGCATAATCCTGTGGCAATATTATCATTGGCACACACAAAAGCATCCGGAAAAGTGATTAAAGCATTCCCGTCACTGCGCTGGCGCTCTATATATTCCATGAAATATCTTACACCGGTATCAAAATCATAGTCACCATACCATATCTGACTGTCTGACACATCAAGCCCGAACCTTATAAGTGCATTCTCAAAAGCATTTATGCGTTGCAGATTCTCAAAATTCTCCTTTGGCCCCCCTGCGTAGATAAAGCTTCTACAGCCGTGAACCTTGTACAAATGTTCCATCAGCTGCTCAATCGTGCCATTATTGTCTATTCCTACATAATAAAAGCCTTCTATATTGCATGCTATGCTGACAACCGGAACATCTGCCGCCTTTATATGCTCTATTGTACTTTCTAAAATCCTTTCGTCCCTGATATTAAGACAGTCTAAAATCACTCCATCGTACTCCGACAAATCAGGCAGATTATATATATTGTATTCTCCCTGATTGTACAGCTCATCCGTACTCCAGTTTCCATGACAGTTAAACTGATACAGGCATATATCCTCCTGTGATTCTTCAATATATGACTTTATCCCTGCAACCCATGCATACACAATCAGACGCTTCCATCCATCTGATATAAGTGCGACCTTCTTCAAAGCTATTCCCCCTAAATACCTTATAAGCAGAACTACATACACATTCCGCCATGCATACGTTCAACTACATCTAATTTACCATTATTTCTATTATATCATTATTGTACACCATTGTCATTTAAAATAATTTTGTATAAGAGGAATTTCCTTTTTTGATACCCGATCCTCATTATACAAATAAAGACAGGAAATCTGCTGAATTTTCCTGTCCTTATCATGTACATTTTTGTGATGTGTCCCACTTTTATGGATATAATCGAATACGATTAACTGTATCCAGCCACATATTATTTATTATTCTTCTTAAAATGAGCAATCTTGAATTTTCTTATAAGCTCCTCAAGAGCTGCTGCCTGCTCACTCATCTGCTGGCTTGATGCTGCACATTCCTGAGAAGTAGCCGAGTTGGTCTGAATTACATCATTCACATGTTCTACGCCTTCCTTTATTTGTTCAAACGAATGATTCTGACCTGCAAGCTCTTGCGCAACACTATTGACTTCCTTCGTTACAACTGCCGACCCTTCAACAACGCCACTGAGCTTCTTAGCTGCTGCATCTGCCGCAAGCTTACCATTTTCAACTGCATTTACAGATGACTGGATAAGTGCAGCCGATTCTTTAGCCGCATCAGCACTCTGTGATGCTAGCATAGAAACCTGATCTGCTACAACAGCGAAGCCTCTTCCGGCATCTCCTGCTCTTGCAGCCTCAATCGAAGCGTTGAGTGCAAGCAGATTTGTCTGTGAAGCTATATCATTTATCGTCTCGATAATCTTTTCAATCTCTTTTGATGTCTTGCTTATCTCATCCATGGACTCAATCATCTTATCCATCTTCTCATTGCTGTCTACGATATCATTTCCGAAATCTTCAACCTTCCTGCTGATAACTTTGACATTATCCGCATTGCGCGATACCTGCTCGGCAACTGTCTCTATCGTCGCTGTGAGTTCCTGCGTCACACCTGCCTGCTCGGTTGCGCCATTTGCCAAATCTGATGAACCCTGCGCTACCTGCTCAGAGCCTGCCTTAACCTGATCTGCGGCTCTTTGGATGCCTTTGACTGTATGAGCCATGCTCTCCTCAAATTTCATAAACGAATCGAGAATGCCTATAAAATCTCCCTTCCACTCAACCTGAGGCTGAACATCAAAATTTCCATCCGAGAACTCTTTCATTGCACGCGCTATATCATCCACATATGAGCTTAGCGTGCTTATCGAGAGCTTGATTGAGTCACCAAGTTCGCCAATCTCATCATCCGCCGTCATCTCAAGATTGCTGTGGAGATTTCCTTCAGAAAGCTGGCGTGCCGCATTATCAATATCCTTTAACGGTTCCACTATTGTCCTTACTATATTATTGCCAAGCTTCATGGACATGATGATTGCACCGACTATAAATATGATTATTGCAACAATGCTTGAAATAACCGATACAAAAATCTTCTCCACTGCAATATTTGTAAGATTATCGGTGAGTGCATCTATCTGATTTGACAAATCGAGAACACCGTTGAGCGCCGGAGCACACTGCTCTAAAATCATGTGCTGCGCTTCTTCCTTATCGCCATTTTCGATTTCCTTCATTATCGAATACGCTACATCTCCCCATGATGTAAGTGTATTGGCATACTCATTATATATTGAATCGTCAAGTACACCTGTGTTCTTGAGTATTGAAAGCTGCGTTCCTATATCATCTATATTCTCCTCTACTGTGCTTCTATATCCACTATATGCAGAACTATCGTTGTTCATAGCCATCTCACGGATATTTCTCGCAGCTATATTGATATCTATTATGCTCTGCTTTGCCGCGGTATCTGCCGTATTCACAGTGCTTATATAGCTTCTGAATCTGCCGAATACAATTCCAAAGCCCAGTATACTAAGCAAACCTGATAAAACCATTATCGCAATGACAACCCTGTAGCCATAATTTAATCGTTTTCCAAGTCTCATCTTCTTTAGTCTGTCTAACATACCTATTCCTCCTTCATTTTGATCCCTTAGTACCATTTTCATCCTACTTATTGTAACTGGTTTTTGTTAAAAGTCAATGATAAAATTGTGATGTTTTTATCTTAAGTAAATAGTTTTGTTTAAACTATAAAAAAACATGGAAAAAATATCAAAAAATGCTACTATATATATTTTATTAGGTATAAAATAATAAAACTGTTAATTCTTAATCTTATATGAAATTAGGTTTTGTAATATAAGATATTCATAATTTTAAGGGAGTTTTAAATGGACTTTTCTAAAGAAACAATACTCGTTGTTGATTATTCGCGTTTTCAACGGACTGTCATAAAAGAACTTTTCAGAGAACATTTCAACCTGCTCGAAGCTTCCTCCGGCGGTGAGTGCATGCGTATTATCCAGGAGAATACATCAGGGATTGATTTAGTGCTCTTAGACCTTGTCATGCCGGGAATAGACGGCTTTGAAGTTCTGCGCCACAGACAGTCAATGCAGGAATTTCTTGATATTCCTGTTATCGTACTCACAACCAACGACAGTCAGAATATTCAGGCAAATGCATATGAGCTTGGTGCCAATGATTTCCTTGCAAAGCCTATAGATGAGAATACAGCGCTCGCACGAATCCAGAACCTCTTAAAGTCCAAGAGACGTGTCCGTTCACTTATCCAGAAGTATGTTGAATTCAAGGTAAAATCCGAGCTTGATGAGATGACAGGACTTTTTAATAAGACAACCACCATCAATCTTATAACAGACACTCTCGCCAAGCACCCGGATGAACATCACGCACTCCTTGCAGTAGACATAGATAATTTCAAAGCTATCAATGATATTTTCGGTCATACAGTAGGCGACCATACTATTTCCATTGTGTCGAATGTCATCACATCACAGTTTTCCGGGTCAGATGTTGTCGGCAGAATAGGCGGTGATGAGTTTGTTGTATTCATAAGTGACGTATCCTCTAAGAAGGATGTGTATGAAAAAACTACCGCACTTGTGAATATCATCTCTGAGAGGAAGAATCTTTCCATTCCGGATAATGTGACCATAAGCATCGGACTTGTATTTTCAGACGGCACTGACACAGAATATTCAACACTCTTTGCAAAAGCAGATGAGGCACTCTACTCATCAAAGCACTCCGGCAAATCCTGTTACAGTGAATATGGCATAGGCCTTTCCGATTCAGTCGCATACACAGGCACAGCACTTGTCTATTCAGCTTCAAGAAATGTGCTCAGCATGCTTGAATTTGCCTGTGAACCGCGATATAACGTCATGCAGGTCAGCTCTGTAGATGAAATTACAGACCGGATTAACAATAAAGACAATAATATAACATGCATATATATTGATATATCTGACGAAAAAGATAACGGTGTTGAACTTCTTAAAAATATAAGCAAAGTTCTTCCTGATGATATCTATGTTGTCCTTATCTGTCAGGAAGGCTGTATGGAGCAAATACGACTTGCCGCAGGCTACGACTTTACGAGCGATATCCTCTAATCACCATTAGAGACCGCAACTCTTAAGCGCCGTGCCGCAAATCATATCAAACTGCAAAATTAATACCGCAATATACTTTTCTCACTTCCTTATATAATGATATCAGGGTCAAAAGGTCAAAAAGCCGTTCGTGCTTGCACGATTAG